>Ga0256406_1005808_pt1 | contig 12859 bp, 27 predicted proteins | sample RumenRJG_03DNA_FD_185986 | JGI IMG/M metagenome (GOLD analysis project Ga0256406, IMG submission 185986) | Bovine rumen microbial communities from Lethbridge, Alberta, Canada - RJG_03 | ecosystem: Host-associated > Mammals > Digestive system > Stomach > Rumen | place: Canada: Alberta | collected...
CCGGAAGATAACCTTCTCCGAATGTCTTGATTCTGATGGTGACACCCTCGCTGTTCTGTTTGTGCATTCTCTTGATCGCATTAATCGTTTCTTTTGTCATAGCACTTCCACTCCCTTGTATCTTCCGACATATCCTGAATCAGCCAGCCCAGATATTCCTGCGCTTTCTGATAATCTTCTCTTCCGTTTTTCAAGTCTGCACGCAAAATGTACTTCACGACATTCCCCAGGCAGTACCCCTGAAATCCGGTAAACTCTGAGCGCATTAGAATGTGTTTGATAACATCGATAACCTCAACTCCGTCAGCAATCTGGTAATGATTCGGATGGTGCACCGCGTCATTTGTCGCATCTTTCAAGATCTTCTTCACTGCTTCACGATCTTCCTGATCAAGGTCATCTATGGAGTTAGCGTATTCTCCGTATGTCCATTTTCCCAACTCATCCGCCGGAAGGTTTAACCACTTTTTCAAACGATCTTCGCATACATCATCGCATGGTCTTGCCGGGCAAAACACACACAATCCTACATAGCACAGATAATCCTCTATGCTCTCTTCTATGGTTTTACCCTCTTCGGTTTCAAACTCGCTCACATGGCCGCACCCGCGCTTAATCAAATATATCGTCGCCCTTTCCGGCTTCTCTTTAAAATAATCCATGATCGTCATTGCGTTCCTCCTGACTGCCAACCTCGATTATTTCGTTCGCTTTGTCGATGATTGCAGACACATCATAGATATAATCTCTAACCCACGAATCAGAGCACTGGAAATTGTGACAATATCCCAGTTCTATCAACTCATTGACCACCGCCCATGCAAATATCGACTGCTCTAATGTCGGCTTATCGTCTGGTTTTTTCAGCGCATTGCCATATCTATCTTTGATTTTGTCGTAATTAATCTGTGACATTACCGCTCCTCCTTAACTCCATATCCGTGTAATTCCAGCCAATCGGCCAAAACTTTAATGATGGTGATATCCAGAGGACTAATGCTTTCAGGGTCTTTCTGTTTTCTCAGGTCGTATTTCATCAGCTCGCTCCTCAGCGCAAAAAACACTTTCATCGGCTCAAGCGGATCGTCAATAGCGCTGATATCACTCATCGCTTCGACCATCTTGTCTTCGTGTATCTGCGCTTTCAGAGCATCCTCAAATATTGCTGCTAATCCATCAGTAAAATCAAAGTTGTGCGGCGGTCTTTTGTCTGTGCCGTTCTGGTACGCATACAAATACATCAATGCGTCTTCGTAACACTCTGGTGTTCCTGATAAATTCTTCTCTACAATTTTCTTTCCGTCTGCAATCATTTTCTTCCCTCTTTTCTTTTTCTTGCCTGGTAGCCTACGGAATAGCACTGCCGGGCTAATGTCCATAGGCTGCCTTTTTTCCCGCCGTGCTTCTCCATGTACCGGAGAATCAGGGTTTCCAACTTTTCGTCTTCCCGTGTCATTTCTGCTACTCCATCTCTGGCGGATCTGGCATTGGCATCCATGCTTCAGGGTCATCTATTTCGAAATAAGCATCTTCTGTGCCTTCGCACCAAACTTCACGGCCTGCATAAAACCCTTCAAAAACCTCGCCGTATAAAGCTATTAAAACTGGTTCGTTTACCTTCGGTTTTCTGTCGTTTACACTTATCCACTGCATAAAAGTGGGCTCTTGCTTTATATGGTTTTCTATCGTCTCCCATGCGTCAATTTCCATTTCGTAACGTGCTTTGAGTTTCACGTCATTCTCATGCATCGCACAAAATTCAGTGCCAAAAACCATATCAGCGCAGAAGTTTTCTAGCCGATTAGCGTCTATCAGTCTTCTTTTTGTATCCGGTACATTTGTGCCAAAAGCTGATATTTCCATCATCGTCCCATTCCTCAACAACTTCTTTCTCCGGCCAATAGACTCTGTCAATTCTTGCAAGCTCCATAGCATCCAGAATTGGGCATCCGTCATTTTCCGGCAGCTCAGGGAATCCGTCGTCTCTCAATTTCAAATGTGTGCAAGTTCCGCACCAGCATTCCTGGAAATACTCATATTCCATGCCGTTTGAGAAAGGGCTACTATTTTTCGTCTTCATTTTTGTCCTCTTTTTTCATCCAGCCTTCTGCGAACATAAACCGCAGTACACCGGCGCACTCATCTTCGCTGCATCCCTCTACGCTGCTTAACAGGTCCAGGGCTTTTTTGATCGTCTCGCGATCACTTTCTTTGTACATCAATTCAAGCACCAGCTTCTTCCCCCTTCTGAAATCTGAACGCTGCGCGCCATATATGGAATTCATCACTTCTCCTCCTCTTCCGGTACATCATCGGGATAGCCATACCGTTCACCCAGAATGCTGAGTGCCAAATTAAGCGGTTCGTCGCTGCGCTCCGCTCTGTCTGCGAAATAAGCGTAGGCTGTCAGCATGTTCCCGTCTTTATCGTATTCATAAGCCTTCTCCCTGAGCCTCTCTGAAACCCTTCTCGACCTTTCGCAGGCATCTACGATTTCTCCGAGCGTGATCGTGTCATCTTTATGTTCTGTGATCCATTGAGGTATTGGTTTTCCAAAATACATGTTTCTGCCTCCCTAAAACGGTACATCTTCATCGATTGCTTCAAATTCCTCTGCCGGATCCGGTGATGGTGCCTGCATCATCGTCTGCTGCGCCTGAGCTGACTGCGTATTCTGCGGCTGGCTCTGATAGGTTGAGTTGTAATATCCCTGCGGATCCTGACTGTAGCTCGGTACCTGATTCTGTACCTGCGGTACCTGATTTGGGACCTGATTGGCATTGTTCAGTACCTGATCTTTCCACTCCAGGAATTCCACGCGGTTTGCGACGACATCCGTCGTATAAACCGTGTCACCATTTCGATTCTGATAACTTCCGGTCTGAATGCGTCCGCTGACCCCGACGCGCATACCTTTTTCCAGATACTTCTCACAGCTTTCTGCCTGACGTCCGAATACAATAACCCTCGGAAAGTCAGCCTGTTTCTGTTCTCCCTGTTTTACCGGACGGTCAATCGCAAGCGTGAAGCTTGCAACTGCGGTGTTGTTTCCGGATGTATAACGGAGCTGCGGGTCTTTTGTCAGCCGTCCAATCAGCACTACGTTATTCATAAATATCATCTCCTTACAAATTATTTTTCAGAATCTTATCTCGATTATTTTCTATCGCCTGCAGACTGACCTGCTTGTAAACCTGATCGATGGTGCGTTCTCTGTGCAGCCCATGTCTTCCGCAGTGCTCGCATCGAAACCCAAAAACCTTGCGTGGTTTGTGATCGATGTACTCAACACCGGCGATCCGGATTACAGCCCAGTCATAACCGCAGTACGGGCATGACACAATTCGCTCATCCTCACTTTTCATTCTCAGCACCTCTATTTTCGTTTCTAAGCGATTTTTATTTTTAAATGATTAATCCGTCGCAAGTTATATTTAAATCGATTTAAACCATATTTTTGGACGCTGTACGGGCATCTGCGTGTCTAAGTTCTCTTACCTTCCATCCCGGACGGCGCATCTTCCTCCGGAACTTATCCACATCGACTTTGTATTTTGACTTGATCGTGTCGCTGATCTCCTTCAGAGAAACATAGTCGTCCATAACGCACAGGCAGTCTTCCAGGATGATTTCCGTAAGCACCTCAGCTCTGGTTTTCCCGTCCTTCTCCCGAAGCCGGATATCTCTGAAGTGTTCCAGCACGGCATAAATCGGAACCTCGGCCATCACGACGGTCATCTCGTTCAACGTCTTCTGCTTCTCCATCTGCAGCCGTCCCTCCAGAGTTTCTTTCACCCTGCGGTCAACCATCTGCCTCAGCTGCTTTTCGGTTACGTAGTACCGCTTTCCGCCGTCCTGGCCTCTTCCTGCTCTAAGCATTACACTGCCTCCTTCCTCAACCTGTAATCCGGTCCAACCATTCGAATTGTCGTGCATGACTCTTTCAGCCGGCTGAGAACGGCAGGATCAACCCTCTGCATCAGCGTCGGCATGTTGTAGTTTGTCGTAATGATTACCGGTCTGCATTTCCGGTACCGGCCGTTGATGATGGTGTACATCTGCTCCTGCGTCCAGTCGCTGACCTTGTCTTTCCCAAGATCGTCAATAACCAGAAGATCAACCTCCAAAAACTTTTTGATTACGTCCCCTGTGTTTCCGGATCCGTCAAACGTACTGCGAATCTCCAGCAGCATCTCTGCCCATGTTTTGAACCAGACGGACATTCCAAAATGCTCAATCACATGGTGAGCAATCGCCGCAGCAAGATACGTCTTTCCCGTACCACACGGTCCCATCAGGATCAGCCCATGCCCCTTGTTTTTGTCGAACCCTGCCGCATACTGCACGATTCTCTCAAACTGCTGTTCATAGCCTGCGGCGTTAAAGTTTTCCAGCCTGGCATTTTTGTACCTGTCACCAACATCGGACTCTTCCCACAGCCTTTTTGATCTGGCTGCGTAGTTGTCCGCTTCCGTCTGCAGATTCTCCAGCTGATCACTCAGTGTCTTCAGCTCGTTCAGTTTCCTGAGATATTCCTGCGCCTCATCACACTTGCAGATGAGATAACGCCCACGGAACTTCGATGGAGTCTGCTCCTTTCCGCAGAAAGGGCAGAATTTCTGATCCGAAAGACTAACAGACGTCATAGAGCGAGAGATCATCTGGCTCTTGTCCTTCACTCCAGCGATCTCGGCCTGAATCTCTCTCATCGACCTCATGAGAATCCTCCTTCCTGTTACCAGAAAAATCCTCGCGCGCACGCGCGCGTTCTTCGTTATTATTCTTCGTATATTCTTCGTATATAGATGTAGGTTGTTCGATTTTTGCGTTTTGATGTTCAATCTGATGTCCGATCTGCTGTTCACTTTGCGATTTTGCGAACTCTGAATCAGTTGTAACTACTTGCTTACAGCGTTTTTTCTGATGTTCATTTTGATGTCCGTTTTGATGTTCGATTTTCGCGTTCTGATGTTCACCCCTGCCGTCCGATCGCTGAACCCATTGGAATTTAGCCCAATTCACGATTTTGTATCTTGTCCACCTGTTGCTCGCAAATGTCTGCACCTGTCCGGACTCTTTGAAGTCCGAAATGACTCGAATTAATTTCGCACGGGATATACCTAAATCCTCTGCAATGTCAGATTGCTTTGCAACAAACTCACCGGGAAACACATCGATATCGCGACCGTCAAGCTGAATCGTGCGTTTTTTGTTCTGCGTATGGAGCAGAAGCCAAACCCAAACAGCAAGATGCGCAGCGTCTTTCATCACAACCTCGTTTTTCAGCGTCGACCGATAGAGCTTGATCCAGCCTTCACTGCCGCTCATGCTCCCACCTTCTCTCCTGCTCGTGCATTCCCCTCTGCAAGTTGCAGGCAAAAGCAGAGCAGAGGTTTTTGTGTGTTGTGTGTAAATTTGCGTGTTAGGTTAAGAGACCTCCGCTCTGCCTTTCTGCTGCTCACTCAGGTCACCTCCTCCCGCTGATTTTGTCGATATATGTGACGCCGACGGCATAAGCCTGCCAGATATCGGCGTGGAAACCGTAGAACCAGCCAGGCTGATTCTTCCGGCCTTTCCCTCTGTTCGCTGTGTTAGGCGCAAACCGGTCGATCAGCGCCTGCACAATGTTGCTGTCTTTGGCCTTCATGGATCCGCAGAGATCCAGCTTCTCTTCCCGGCGCATCAGTAAATCGATGGTGCGTCCTGTCCTTTCTGCGGTCTCCATAAAGCGCCCGATCCAGACGCAGGTGTCAAATACGCTCTTTCCTGCCGGCATCCCTGTTCCGTAGTGTCCGATCATTTCGATCACCGCCTTGTCATACCGCTCCTTCTGCTCCAGAGCAGCACGGACTATCGCATTCTCTGTTTTGTCAAACTGCAGCGGTTTCATGGTGTCTGTATCGATCAGACAGTACGCGGAATACAGATTGCCTGGATCAATTGCAAGGATCCGCATTACTTGACCTCCCCGGTTTCCGGATCCGCCTCCGGAGTTTCGGATTCTTCGGTCACTTCTACGTCACTGTCGGAGAGATTGATAAAGTCTTCCTGGTGCAGCTCCATGCCGTTGTCGCCAGGCACTGCGTTGATGGTGGATTCATCGGTTACGGTCTGACGGACAAACTCTGTAGAGATCGGCGCATACTTCAGCAGCTTTTTGATCGCGGTCTTTTTGGCCATCTCGTCAAAGTTCGTTCTCCACGGCCCGTTGTTATAGCTCTTCGAGAATCTTCTCGCGTGCTTTTCAACGTCCTCCTTGCTCATCACGATGAACTCATAGCCGCCGTTCGTGAGCGTGTAGACTGCGTAGTATGCGATCACCGGGCCGCGGTCCTGCAGTGCCGGTTTATGCGTCAGCTTCGGTTCGAGCCCGTATTCGTACTCGAACTCGTCATTCTGACAAACTTCATGAGCGGTAATGTTCTTGAATTCTCCGGACCGGTGAGCAAGGTCAATAAGGCCCTTGTAGCCAATTTGGAAGCTGGCCTCCATCGTCCCGTGGTTTCTGTACGGGATGAGATACGCCTGTCCAAGCGGTGTGTTCGGTTCGAGACCCAACTGAGCCGCATTCATCAGAGCTCCGCAGAAGGACTGCGGCGTGCACTCTGCAAGTTTCGGATCGCTGGACACCGCCGTCATGGCGATGCGTGTGAATCTCTCCGGTGTGATCACAGACGGCAGAGCCTTAGCGATCTGAGGTTTCATCACCTGCACCCACTGCATGATGTTCTGCGGCTGCTTTTTGGTTCCTCCTGAAACCGCGTTATTTGCCCTGCTCTGCAGACTGTTCATTGTTTCCTGTGCTGTTGTCATTTTGTTCCTCCTTGTTTTTTGTAAACCATCTGAAACCGTAATCCATCTGGAATGCCGCTATTAACGTTTCCAAACCAATCAAAACGGCATTCTTTGAGGGCAAGTCTGCATGATGCACACGGCTTGCCCCAATCTGCCTCTTCACCGGCGACACACTGCCGGTGAAACTCCGTCATATGCTGATACAGGCAATAGATTTTCAACTCTTCTGCTGTCATACTTCTGCCTCCTACGCCCCCGGCGCTTTACTGATGGTGAACCGTCTGTACGGCTTGCCGACTTTCTTGTATTCTTCAAAAAGATCCGGATGATCTTTCTTGAACTTTTTGGTGTCGATGCTTTCTCTGCCCTGATAGGACTTCCACGATATCGCTCTATCGCCCAAAAACGCCTTCTCAGAGTTTTTCATCTCAGTTTTGATCGATTGCTCGATCAGCTTCTTTTCGGCGCTTAAATCGTCGATTAAGGCGTTTATTTCGTCATACCGGTCCAGAGTGATGTCTGTGATATCCACTGCTTCAATATCCGGATTGGATTTTGAGTACGCAGCAGCCAGCGCATCATCTGCTGCTGCAGATCCATCTGGCGCCGGCATCTGATGCTTCATGACTTTGTTCAGCCAGAAGTCTTTTTCTACCTGGATGAGAGCGTTGATGGCGTCCTCATCTCTTTCGATGACGCGGTACTGCATGCCCTGCTGATAAATCAGACACGCAAGGTACCACCGGTCTGCACCAGTGACCGCCATATAGTGCAGGCACTGGATGACATATTCCTGCGGAATACCGTCGTTCTCCCACTTTCCTGCGGCATAGGGACTGCAGGTCTTGCACTCCAGCCCGGCGTTCTCTCCGACCACTCTCCGGTCGATGTCAGCGAGCATCCAAGGGTAGTCGTCGTGCTGCAGCATGTAGTTTTCCCGGACCGCTTTCTTTCCGGTCTCTTCCATCCACCGCGTCTTGACATAATCTTCGAAATCATGCCCTAGCCTCATGGCTTCGTTCATTGGTTTTTCAACAACTTCGTCCGCTGTTTTGTCTAAGTAAACAGCAATCGGAGAGCGGTATTTATTCATCCCGCAGATTGCCCCTGCGTCTGATCCGCCGATGCCTTTCTTTCTCCATTCCAGCCACTCCTTGTGAGTGAGCGTGGTTACGTTTACCAGTTTCTTCATGGTGCCTGTGCCTCCTTACAGCCTGTTCAGCGGACAGTGTGCGCACCGCTCGTCCAGCAGACGGTCAAACGCGTTTTCATCGCCCCTATACAGGCCCGGCCACTTGCAGTACTCCTCACACATTTTCTCTTTGACCCATTCAAATACCTGGATCACGGCTTCTGTATCTTTCTGCATGTTGATGGTGCTCCTCTCTTTACCCGACAGCCTGCGCCAGGATTGCCAGCAGGTTAATCACCAGATTCTCCGCATCGCTCCGGATGCAGTGATCAACCACCAGCGTCAGATCCGTCAGGATGATGATCAGCAAAATCACCAGTCTTGACATCCGTACGCATCTGCCGTACCGTGTATTTGTATTTATGTACGGGCTCCTTCGGGAGTCCTTTTTCTTTGCCCTTCTAAGACGCATAGCGGCTTCCTTCTCCCTCGAGATGCGCATTGATCTCATGCTGGATATAGATAAATGCTGACTGCAATCCACATCCGACGTAGGACCGGATTTCATCGCCGTTGTCGGCGTCTTCTTTGCTTCTGACCTCTGCTTCATCGGCAAGCTCTATGCACCGGTCATGCAGCGTCATTAAAAACTCTCTGTCTGTCATTTCACCCTCCTGATTTCAACGATTCTGCCGGCCCATCCGGCGTTATAACTGAGATCCCCCATCTGCCTGGACTTTGCCGGCAGCGCTTCTGTGCAGACGATCGCCTCGATCAGGTGACCGTCCCACCCGCAGTAATTGGCGCGGTTCTTCGTGTCATCGGTACGCTTGCTGTCTGCGATGATTGCTTTCAAGACATGTTTTTGTCCTTCTGCATCCTGCAGAACAAAGTCAATTTTCTGACCAACTCTGCCAATGTTTGTACCTACGGCCACCAGACTCCGGTCACCGATTTTTAAGGTTCCGTCCGCACAGACGGTAGATTTTTGTACCGTCTTATATGCTTTAGACGTGGCATCTGTGATACACCGGAAGTCCTCGTATTTTTTTACTTCCCCTGCCGTATAAACGGGAACGTTTACATACGCCTTCGGTTTTGGATTCGGTGTGATCTTATGTTTATTTGCGTATATCTGATGTGCCGCCTCCTGCGGGTATCTCGGATATGTGATGGTGGTTTCTGCTGTCACCTGGACCGGATATGTGCCGGCCAGAACTGCAGCGATCATTCCTGCTGCGATCCATTTCTTCATGCCTTCTTCCTCTCATCTTTACTTTTTGTCTGCCTCCGTGATATGGTGTTCCTGTGCCCCTGTGCAGGGACGGAAAACTGTCCGCGATGATTGCCTTCAGAACATGTTTTTGTCAATTTAGATTCATCTCCCCGCAAGGGGACGGAAACACGATCTCTCTGATCCGGTGCGGATCCTTAAAGCCCAATTTAGATTCAAATTCCCCGTGAGGGGACGGAAACGTTACCACTGCGGACCGTATAAAAATGCGATCCACATCGCATGGAGGCACCAGATTCCAAGCGCTGTTGTGACTGCTCCAAGGAGCAGGTTATGCAGCAGCGTCTTTCTGTTTTTGGTCAGTCTGTAATGTTTTCCACCGATCTTCATCATGACTGTCTCCTATCTCTCCGGCGGGATATATCCGACCGCATCGTGCGATACCGCCTGCCGGACAACTTCCAGCAGGATCGCTGACAGGCTGTTGCATGTCACATTGATCCGATCCTTGTGCCCTCCGACATAATGGATGGTGACTACCTCTGTGCCGGCTTTCTTCTCGTAGGTCAGGCCCTGGATATCCAGATAAGATGCCTGCATGACCGGTTCCAGAAGTCTCTCTACATACCACTTCTTCTCTTCGTAGGTGTCTTTTTCCGCTCTTTCTCTCAACCACTCCTCGATGCTCATGTCATCCTCCGGAGTCAGCTTCATATCTTCGTAATCTCTCATTTTTGTTTCTCCTTATTCCACTTCCTGAAGACCTTCAGTAATCTTCCGAACAACCTTGTCGGATAAGTCGTCGACGGCTGAATGTGTATTCCTTTGCATCAGGCGGTCAGCACAATGTGTGAAATGAATCCCCGGTGGAATATTCGATTCGACCAGTTCGCTGCCAGTTGAAAGTGGGCTGCATTCTTTTAAGGCTAATTTGCAAAATGAACAAGCTTTGCTCCAGTCTGCTTGTGCTCCTGTCGCGCTCTGCCTGAAAAACTCAACATAATGCTGATACAGACAATGAGTGGAGATCTCAGAATCTGACAGCCCTCTGTTGCATCGTGCCTGCCATAATTCGAGAAGGTTATCGACATCTTCATTCGATGACATCTTTCGAATGAACGTTATCGGAATGGCTTCAACTTGGCATTTTGCTGCAAACTTGTCGATGAATATTGCTGCTTCGTCATACCTCCATTTCTGCCGAATGTCCGAATTTGTTCTAAGAATAAAATCTTTGTTCAGCTCTGCTATCAGCTCATCTGCATCGATTAATCTCATCTCTCCACCTCCTGCATGATTCTTCCGGCGACTTCCGGAAGGTAATACCTTTTGCCCACCCGGCTGACGCCCTGGACGATCTCTCTGATCCTGTGCGGATCCTTAAAACCCAGCACCTGAGCCAGTTCCTTTTGACTGATAAACTCTGCCCCTCCGGAGGCTTTCCGGAGTGCAGCGACTAAATCGGATTTAAGCATGGCCATCACTCTCCTTTACTACGCTGTCTTACGCCAGCCGCTGGACTGATTTTGCCTGCAAGAATTTGTTGACAAAATACAACTGACCCTTGCCAGTCACCTTTACGGTCTTTGAAATTGAAATGCTCCCGTCTGAATGGTTGATCACGGTCTCCTTGACCTTGAACAGCCCCAACTCCATCGCCTTCTGCGTCGGCATATTCCAGTCACTGCCCTTACGGTTGATCAGGTATCCGTTTTCACGCATCCAGACAAAAAGTCTGTTCTGGCCGATGTTAACGCCGTTTCCTTTTAGGACCTTAGCTAACTCGCCGACCAGGATGGTCGAATCGCTTGCTGTGACGGAATCAGCAAACAGCGCCTTCGGCTTCATCGCCTCGATCTGCTGCGCCTGTTCTTTCCTGACGGTCTCCTCTTCAATCCACTTCTTCGCTCTCTCCACCGGATCTGCAATCATGTAGGAGTCTTTGTGGATGTCATAAGTGCCCGTCTTCCTGATCGACGGAAGCACTTCCGCCGTCACCCAGCGCTTGAATTTTTTCGCCGTCGGCAACTTACTACCTAATATCAACGCGTACATTCCGGATTCATTAATGATTGTCATATTCTGCGTTCCGCCAGGGGTGCCCTGAATCGGGGCATCCTTTTTATCTTCACTATCTACGTGAGATGCAATTGCGTTTCTAGCTTTTGCATATCCAAGTGCTTCGGCAATATCGCGTGCTATAAACCACGGTTCGCCGTCAATCGTCAGCGTTCTAACACTACCGAACTCCTCGTTTGAAAACGTTCTTATCTCTGTATTCATGTCTCCTCCATTTGTTCTCTTTTAGTGAACTTAATGAGCACAAAAAATAGCATCGAAATCATCCTTTGATAAATTAAGCACTTCAGCAATCTTGTTCGCTTCTGACACTTTAAATTCCGTTTCCCCAGTAAGTTTGCGCTTTAACCCCATATATGACAACCCAAGCGCCTCTTCTATCCAATTGAGTTTAATTCCGCTTTCGCGGATTTTCGCATTCAATAAACCAAGATCCGTCATAACACACCTCCTCTCTGTTCTCTCTCGGTGAACACTTTTACATTAACACTGCAGGTGAACAAAGTCAACAGTTTTGGTAAAAATAATTAACTTTTTTGTTGAGTGAAAGAGAACACGGTGATAGACTATACTCATACCACTATTTAAGAAAGGAGAGATAACTCAAATGAGCACAACCGGTGAACGAATAAAAGAAAAAAGGCTCGAGAGAGGAATGTCGATGGATGAATTGGCAGAACGAATGGGGTATCGTTCTCGCACATCCATTTACAAAATCGAACATAATATTACTGATCTTCCGCTTTCTAAAGTTGGTGAATTTGCAAAAGTTCTAAATACAACATCTGCATATTTAATGGGATGGCAGGATAATCAAGAAACCAATAACGAGTATGAAGGCGTTGATAATTTGTCTTTGCCTGCTGCTTATCCCATACCGATCTTAGGTGAAATCTGCTGTGGTGACGGCATATTTTGCGAAGAAAACTATGACGGTTATTTTTTTGTTGACAAGGATATTAAGGCCGATATATGCGTTTCTGTTCGAGGGGATAGCATGATCGATGCAGAGATATACGATGGTGATAAAGCATTTCTGCGCAAGAATTTTGATTTCATTGACGGGAAAATATATGCCGTCCTTAAAAAAGGCGAAAATCTTGTTTATCTACGAAAAGTATTTATTAAAGAACCTAATATGATTGTTGCCATGCCGTGCAACAATCAATACTCACCTGATATTTTAGATGCATCTGAGATCAACATTTTAGGATTATTGGTAGGCGTATATCACACAGTAGTTTAAGAAAGGAACAACAGATATGAGTTTGGAAGAAAGATTAAAAGCGCTTGCGTCAAAAGCCCAGGAACTTAAGGATAGTAAAAACGTCACAGAAGAAGCCACAAAAATGGCTTTAATAGTACCGATGTTTAAAGCTTTAGGATACGATGTGTTTGACACTAACGAATTTTGTCCTGAATTTATAGCTGATTATGGCGTGAAAAAGGGAGAAAAAGTTGATTACGCAATTCTCAGAGACGGAGAACCATCTGTTTCGCCTCTATTAAAACGTCCATGATCTGATTTGCTTGCATGTCCAGGAACTGCCCGATACAATGTCCATAGAAACCTGAACTTCATTTTTCAAAAAAGAAAAGACCCCAGAGAGTAACATTCT
>Ga0256406_1005810_pt1 | contig 12855 bp, 13 predicted proteins | sample RumenRJG_03DNA_FD_185986 | JGI IMG/M metagenome (GOLD analysis project Ga0256406, IMG submission 185986) | Bovine rumen microbial communities from Lethbridge, Alberta, Canada - RJG_03 | ecosystem: Host-associated > Mammals > Digestive system > Stomach > Rumen | place: Canada: Alberta | collected...
TTTCCCATTGCCATAACTGTGTAATATTGATTTTTATGCTGCAAAATTAGCAAAAAAGAGGCCAAACGGTGATGTCTTTGAGGGATTTTTGGTAACTTTGCCGAAAATTATAAATCATTTCCTGTATCACAATGAATATAGCAATTGCTTTGATCCTCTTCCTCATCGTGGCCTGCCTCCTCTGGGGCCTGGGTGAGCTGCATTACAAAAACTTCAATTATGTTGAGGATGTTCCCCACCATGCAGATCCTACTGCCCATCACGATGGTCCTTATGTGGAGAAGAATATCCGCGACATCATGAAGGAGAACTCCACTCGCGGCTATAACGCTATCTAACTTTATGGCCACCATCGTTACTGTAAAAGGTAAGTCGCCCCGTGTGGGCGCTCACTGCTATCTCGCCGACAACGCTACGCTTGCCGGCGATATTGTTATGGGTGCGGACTGCTCGGTATGGTTCTCCGCCGTTCTGCGCGCTGACGTCGATGCCATTGTCATGGGCGACCGCGTCAATGTTCAGGACTGCGCCTGCCTCCATCAGACCGGGGGCGCTCCCGTCGTCATTGGCAATGATGTGAGTATCGGTCATGGGGCTGTTGTTCATGCTTGCACCATCCACGATGGGGCGCTGATAGGAATGAACGCTACTGTTCTTGACAACGCTGAGATTGGTGAGGGTGCCATCATCGCTGCTGGCGCTGTTGTCCTCCACGATACCAAGGTGCCGCCTTATGAGATTTGGGCTGGAATACCGGCTAAATGCGTTAAGAAAGCAGGAAAGAAACAGTCCCTGGAGTTTGCCAGGCATTATTTGGAAATCAAAACGTGGTATTGAGGGTTTACCGTAGGCGTGCCATTTGCCCGTTAAGCGGTATCGTGGTATTGCTACCTGCTTTGAAATAATCTTTATGCTCATAGTTTTCTATCTTTTTGATTTTCGTATTGCAAAAATATTAAATAAAACAATACGTTTTTCGAAAACGCATATAAAATTGCAAAAATGGGCATGTTAAAATTTGTAAACTATATGTGTTTGCAAATTTTAAGACTTGAGGGGGGTAAGGCGGGCTGAGGCTGATCCATGCCTTGATGCTCTATACTGATTAAAACGGACTGCCTCGGATAGCTTGCATGGAGGGTTAATAAACATGGCGCGCTTATGTCGGCACGAATTATTCAGGGCAATGGGAAACAATCGGAATGATGGTGGGAGGAATTATTCGTGGGAGGATTAAATAGACCTTAGAAATATTACATATTACATATTACATTAAGGAGGTGGCGTATTTCCTTAAATTGGTATTATAAGATTATACATTATTAATTATTATATATAAAAGATGTTCGCGAGTCTAAAAAAATAAATCCGCATATGTGACAGACCTTAATGTAATATGTAATATGTAATATGTAATATTTTGTGTTTCACTGTCAAAAAAAGGCCGCGCCTCACAGCGCAGCCTTTGTAATGCAAATGGACTTACATAATTAATTATTATATTTATTAAAGATGTACGTGAAAAGAAGTCTGCCGTGAAAAGTTGGAGGTGCTTAATGTAAACTGTAAACTGTAAAGATGTAAACTTTAAAATAAAAACGGCCGTTGCAATGTCCCGTGGTTACCCGTTTTCGTCCATAAACTTCTCTACGGCCTCGATGATGATGTCGTTGAGGGTGATGCGGTTGAGCTGCGAGTCGTTCATGGCTTTGTATTGCAGCATGCGGGCGTATAGCGATTGTGGCATGCGGCATCCTACACTCTTGATGGGCTCTCCAGCGTATTTAGTATTGTGGTCGGGTACCTCATGCCTTTGTGCTGCATTGAGCCGCTGTGGTGCCGGTTCCTGCTGACGCTGACGCCGGGAGCGTGCGGGAGCCTTCACAGTCTGTCTGTGGTTTGCTCTTGCCGACGGTCTTGCAGCGGGTCTTGTGGCAGCGCTTGCAGCGGGTGCAGCCGGTTGCTGTGGGGTAGATGCAACTGTTTGCGGAGCTTCAGTGCTTCCTGCAACCTCGCCGCTATCAGTGCCTGCTGTGACTTCCGCAGTTTCCGCATCATCAGTCTCCCCGTTGATCTGACTATCGCTCTGAGGAATATTCTGAGCCGCATTCATGGACTCATTATTGTTGAAATTATTTTCATCAATCCTAGACGCCTCTGTTGCTATATCTTCTTTTGACGCGCCATTGCTTGTTTGCTTATTTGCACGCAATCCTTCAATATTAACACCTTGATTATTAGCTGTTGATTCTGTTTCAACATTCTCCATACCCGCTTGTAACATCTTAGCAAGCTGGCTTTGTAGATTACCTTTATTTCTATTTAACTTCATGGAATTGTCGTGTTTTATGATTCGCTAAAAATAGTCTTTGCCACCTTCATATAGTCCTGTGCAGCCCGGCAGGTGGGAGCGTATGAGATGACATCGGTCATGCGCGTCTGCGCCTCTGCCACCTTCACCGAGCGATGGATGTAGGTGGGGATGAGAGAGTCCTGGAAGCTGCTCTCAAGGAAGTCCTCTAACTCGTGTGTGATGACCAACTGGTTGTTGACCATGGTGGGCAGGAGGAGCATGTTGGCAAGGTTGGGGTTGAGCTCACCTTTGATCTTCTTGGCCTGCTCCAAAATGCTTCCCACACCTGTGACGCTGAGTCCCTCCATCTGGATGGGGACGAGTAGGGTAGTGGCCAGTGCCATGGCGTTGCAGGTGCTCTGTGAGAGCGACGGCGGACAGTCGATAAGCATGAAGTCGAAGTCCTCGAATACGTTGCCGGTGGCCTTCGCCTCGTCGATGGAGCCGTTTGTCAGGTTGTAATAGCCCTGCATGACGCATTTCGCCAATACCAGACGCGGGATATTCTGCCCGAAGAGTGAGACGTCGATATTCTGCATCTCTGACGATCCTGGCACATAGTAGATGCCGGACGGGGAGACATAGACTGGAATCTTGCTAACCTTTGTCATGGCGTCGTAGATAGTGAGCCGTGAGAATTCCGGGAGCGTCTTGCGCAAATCGTTCCACCCGAGTAGGAATGAGAGGTTGCACTGCGGGTCGAGGTCCATGACGATGACGCGCTTCTGCGGATACATCTTATGAAGGCATGCGGCGAGCGTCTGTACCGTTGTGGTTTTTCCCACACCGCCTTTGAAGTTAGTCACTGAGACTACGTCAGTGAGCTGATGCTTAGTTTCTTCTGCTGTTTTAGCCATTGTGTTATTGTATCTTTGTTTATTTGTCTCTTTGTTCACTTGTCGCTTTGTGTTGTTGTACTATTGCGCGCAATCATATTGTTTCTTTGCATGCAATCTCTTTTGCTCTATTGTGTGCAATTCTATTGTGTCTTTGCGTGCAATATTGTTTGTTTCATTGTGCGCAATCCTATTGTGTCTTTGCGCGCAATATTGTTTGTTTCATTGTGCGCAATCTTATTGCATCTTTGTGCGCAATCTTATTTGCTTCATTGCGTGCAAAATCCTGCTTGCGTGTTTGAATGTTTGCGTGCAATCTTATTTGCCTCATTGCGTGTAAAATTTTTCTCGCTGCATTATTGCGCACAATTGTTCAACAGCGCAAAGTTACGAAAATAAAAGTAGGGTAGGGAAGGTTTTGAGGAAAATCTTTCGGGAATCTGCATTTTCTTTTTCAAAGACTGAAAAGCGAGGAAAAAGGCGATTCAATTTTGTCAAAGTTCTTCATATCTCGGCATGTGATCCATGAATAAATATTTTTTACCATCATCGGATAGCTTGACACAATAGTGGGTGATGCCATTGGAGACGACGAGGTATCGGGCGTGGAGCTCCATGTTGTAGGCGGTGATTTGGTTGAAGACCTTCTGGGTGATGCTGATGTGCGGGGCTTTGTATTCGACAATCATGACGGGATGGAGCTCGCGGTCGTAGAGCACGGAGTCGGCGCGGAGCTGCTTCTGCCCTATCTTCAGCTTCACCTCGTTGGCCATGAGTCCGGCAGGGTAGCCGAGGGCGGAAATCATCCAGTGGGTGAAGTGCTGGCGGACCCACTCCTCGGGGGACAGGGCTACCCAGCGGCGTCGGAGCGGGTCGAGGACCTGCTCGCGGCCCTGGCTGACGCGCAATTTTATATCGTAAGCGGGGAGATTAAGTCGAATCATTTTATTATCTTTGCAAAAATTATCTCTGTCATGGCCAGCCTCGAAGGGAGGCGCGTCTGCAAAGGTAAGTAAAATCAATGTGAACGAACAAGAAAATGGCAGAAAAGAAAGCGGTTGTCACCTACGAGAATATCATGCGTGACCTGAAAGCGGGAAACTTTTCACCTATTTATATATTAATGGGTGAGGAAGCCTACTATATCGACCAAATCAGCAACTACATCCAGAACCATGTCCTCAAGCCGGAAGAGCAGGCCTTCGACCAGACCGTCGTCTATGGCGCTGACGTCAATGCCGCTCAAATTGCCGACCTGGCCATGCAGTTTCCTATGATGGCGCCCAAGCGTGTCATCATCGTCAGGGAGGCGCAGGGCATGCGGTCGTTTGACAAGCTTGAGCATTATGTGCAGAAACCGCAGCCCAAGACCATCCTCGTCATCTGCTACAAGAACGGCACTATCAACCGCCGTTCGAAATTTGTCTCAGCCTCGGAGAAGAATGGTGTCGTCTTCGAGAGCAAGAAGCTCCGCGACTGGCAGCTGCCCGGACATATCCGCTCCTACCTCGCCGTGAAGAAAGTGAGCATTGACGACAAGAGTGCGGCGATGATAGCCGAGAACATCGGTGCTGATCTCAACCGGCTCTATTCGGAGCTTGACAAGCTCGTCATCGGTATGCCAGAAGGTGACAAACGGGTGACACCGGAGATGGTGGAGCGGAATATTGGTGTAAGCAAAGATTTTAACACTTTTGAGCTCCGCGCTGCCATCGTCAACAGGGATGTGCTGAAGGCCAACCGTATTATCAAATACTTTGACACTAACCCGAAGGCCGGCTCTGTCTACTCCATCCTGCCTTTGCTCTATGGTTATTTCCAAAATCTGATGGTGGCCTATTATGCGCCTAACCGCACCGACCAGAACGCGCTGGCTGGCTATCTGGATCTGAAAAGTGTGTGGGGTGTGAAAGACTATATGGTAGGACTGAGAAACTACACCGGGAAGAAGGTTCTTCAGATTTTGCAGAAATTTCGCGAGATTGACGCGAAAAGTAAGGGCGTAGACAACCCGTCGACCGCTTCTGGCGACTTGATGAAGGAGCTCGTCTTCTTCATTCTTCACTGATTTTGCCCGTTTTCGAGGCTGTTTTCCGGCTTTTTGGGGCTAAAAAGAGCGTCCTTCGGGACGCTTTTTTTATGCCTAAAAGTATGGAAATAGGGTAGTTGCGGCGTTTTATCCCCTCTGAGAATGGCGTATTTTGGCCAAATCGGCCGTGGATTTAGGATTCGGCAATGGCTGCGAATACGGGCGCTGGGAAAAGGCTAAAATTTGGCTTTATCATTCTTTAATATTTTAGAAACTAAACTTTAGCGGTTTAAATATTTAATATTCTAATTGACTCAATTCAATCTAAATCCTAAATTTGTAGTTTTCAAATATAAATAAGGCGTAATTTGAGAGTGTCTTAAATTAAAATATTTAGTATTATAAATCTAAATCTATAAATATACATTCTATTCACTTAAAGTATAGTGGGCTAAATACCAACTATTTATAGTTAAATTAGGAGCTGTTACTTGTAGATTTATGATGTTTTTGGGTGTTATTCGTCGCTCGCTTCTTTAAATCTTTAGCAATCCATGCTATCTATCTGTCAGAAAGCTAAAAACTTACTAAATTGCGTTATTTCAGAGGTTTAATGACTAAATCGACGCTAAATTTATATTTATAAATTAAAACCGGATATTTAGGTATTTAAAGTTCTAAAATCTAAAATATTACATTTGTAAACCTAAAATATCACAATCTAAATTTGTGTTTAGAAAATTGCGTAATTCAAATTTTTAGTTTAACTTTGCAAACAGTAGCGTCAGAGCCGTCTTTTGCGGTTGTCGGCGTGTCATTGACTAAATTGCAGCTATGAAAGACAGAATAAAAGAGATCATGGAGAGCAAGCATATGACCCAAAAAGTGTTTGCTCAGTATACCGGCATCAACGAGGGCACCCTGAGCTTACTGCTCCGCGACAAGGCTCAGCCCACGCTGAAGACCTATGAGGCTATCCACAACAAGTTTCCGGATGTCTCTATGGAGTGGCTCTTTGATGGCACAGGCAGTATGTATAAGAAAGGTGGTGAGGCTTCCGGCAACGGCTCCCAGGATGCTGGTGCTGCTGTGCAAGGCTCTGATGGCTCCTCGACGTCTGTCGCTTCTTCGGCTTCTTCTCCTGCCCTACCCTTTGGGGAAGGCACTGCTGCCTCGCAGATCAATCCTCAGCAGGCTCCCAACATCCAGAAAACGGTTGTGAAAATAGTTGACAAGCCACAACGCAAAATAACAGAAATCAGGGTCTTCTTCGATGACCAGACTTGGGAGTCTTTTGTGCCGAAAAAAATAGATAAATAATTTTGTTGGAGCGCATGTTTTCAGTGGGTTGTTCTCACCCATAGTTTAATATTCTCCTGAAATGATTTTGCGGCTTGCGGAAAAAGGATTAACTTTGTGGAGACCAAGATTTAGACGTTATGAAGAAGTATTGTTTAGACCTCACGGTGTCCTCCGCAGATCATCTTTCCGATAAGCATGTGCTGCTGAAGTTGACATCCAAGGAAGCGCTGCCCGAGATGCGGCCTGGGCAGTTTGTTGAGGTTCGTGTAGACAACTCGCCGTCGACATTCCTTCGCCGGCCTATCTCTATTAACAATGTGGACTTGAAGCATAATGAGCTTTGGCTTCTCGTCGCCGCCGTAGGAGACGGCACCCGCCACCTTTATGATTTGAAGGCCGGTGATCAGCTCAACTGTCTGTTGCCACTTGGCAACGGTTTCTCTTTCTCCAATACTCTTTCCGATAACGATGGCGGTGCTTCTCAAGTAGCGGGTACCGATGCAGCGCAGCCTAAGAAGGTGCTCCTCGTAGGCGGTGGCGTCGGTGTGGCACCGCTGCTTTGGCAGGGCATGAAGTTGAAAGAGCGTGGCATTGCTCCAGTCTTCCTCCTCGGCGCACGTTCAGCCAAAGACCTTTTGGAGTTGCCACTCTTCAAGGAGGTGGGGCCGGTGTATATCACCACAGAGGACGACAGCGCCGGTGAGAAGGGCTTTGTCACCAACCACTCCGTCTTGCAGCGTGAGCATTTCGACCTTATCCAGACCTGCGGTCCTAAGCCGATGATGAAGGCCGTGGCGAAGTACGCCAAGGAGAACAACATCCCCTGCGAGGCTTCGTTGGAGAATATGATGGCTTGTGGTCTGGGGGCCTGTCTGTGCTGCGTGGAGAAGACGGTGAACGGCAATCTGAGAGTTTGTGAAGATGGTCCGGTGTTTAATATTAAGAAGTTGCTATGGTAGACCTAAATGTAAAGATAAATGAATTGTCGCTGAAAAACCCCGTGATGACGGCCAGCGGCACCTTCGGCTACGGTTTGGAGTTTAAGGACCTCGTACCGTTGGAGGAAATAGGGGCGATTATCGTCAAAGGTACCACCTTGGAATGGCGCGAAGGTAACGACTATCCGCGCATGGCAGAGACGGCAAGTGGCATGCTCAACTGCGTGGGTTTGCAGAACAAAGGTGTGGACTATTTCTGCGAAAATATCTATCCAAAGATAAAGGATATCGACACACATTTCATTGTTAATGTCAGTGGAAATTCGCCTCAGGGATATGCGGAATGTGCAGCACGGATTGACGCTTTGGACAAGATTCCGGCCATAGAATTGAATATCTCCTGCCCCAATGTGAAGCAGGGCGGCATGGCTTTTGGTGTCACTTGTGAGGGTGCTGCGAGTGTTGTTAAGGCGGTCCGAAAGGTGTATCATAAGACGCTTATCGTGAAGTTGTCGCCTAATGTTACCAATGTTGCCGACATCGCCAAGGCGTGTGAAGCGGAGGGTGCTGACGCCGTTTCGCTCATCAATACACTGATGGGAATGGCTATTGATATTGAGCATCGCTGTCCGAAGTTGAGCATCGGTACGGGTGGCTTGAGCGGTCCTGCCGTGAAGCCGGTAGCCGTGAGAATGGTCCACGATGTCTACCATGCCGTGAAGATTCCGGTTGTGGGATTGGGCGGCATCATGACTGCCGAAGATGCCATCGAGTTCTTCATGGCGGGAGCCACAGCTATAGAGATAGGTACTGCCAACTTCATTGATCCGCAGGTGACGGTGAAGGTGAAGAAGGGTATTGCAGAATGGTTAGAGCGGCATGGTTGCAAGCATCTGAACGAGATTGTCGGTGTGGTATGAGGCGGGCTGTTGTTGTAGGAGCCTCTTCCGGTATGGGGCATGAAGTGGCACGTTTGCTGCTTGCCGACGGTTGGACAGTTGGTGTGGCAGCGCGTCGTCGTGAGCCGCTCGAAGCACTTGCAAGGGATTTTCCCGGTAGTGTATTTACCAAGGAGATAGATGTTATGGATGCTGACGCCGGCCATCTTCTAAGTGAACTTATCCATGAGATGGGAGGAATGGACCTTTACTTCCATGCCGCAGGTGTGGGATGGCAGAACTACACCCTTGAGGAGGATAAAGAGTTGCGTACTGTAGAGACGAATACTGTCGGTTTTGCCCGGTTGGTAGGTGTTGCCTACCGCTATTTCGCTGACAGAGGTGGTGGGCAAATTGCCGTCATCTCTTCCATTGCGGGGACCAAGGGAATTGGTATGGCACCAGCCTACAGTGCCACTAAGGCTTTTGAGGACATATATATTCAGGCGCTGGAGCAGCAGGCCAGAATACGACACATCCCTATCCGGTTCACGGATCTCCGTCCTGGCTTTGTTCGTACAGCGCTGCTCGATGACGGTGCAGAGTATCCCATGCTCATGGATCCCCATCGTGTGGCGAAGGATATGGTTGATTCTGTTTATAAGGGGCGTCATGTGCGGGTTATTGATGGCCGTTACCGAGTGCTCACCTTCTTTTGGCGTCTGTTGCCAGCTTGGTTGTGGCGGCGCCTGAATATCCACAACTGAACAAAAAAATCACCCCGTGTCGCAGGGTTAGAACTAGGACAAAGCGCTGTACTTGTCCGCTGCACCTTCCCGACACGGGGTGATTGGTTTTATGTTTCTTTAGAGATTGCTGTTACAATCTGCAAGTCTTGTCCAGCAGATAGTTGTCGAGGATGACCATAGCCGCCATACTCTCTACAATAGGCACTGCGCGAGGAACTACGCAGGGGTCGTGGCGTCCGCGTACGTCTACGATGGTCGCGTTGCCGTGGATGTCGATGGTAGGCTGTGGCATGAGCAGCGTTGCCACCGGCTTAAAAGCTACTCGGAAGAAGATATCCTCACCATTGCTGATGCCACCCTGTATGCCACCGGAGTGGTTGCTTCTGAAAGCCGGAGCCTTGCCATTTTCCGGAGCAGGAGCGAGGATGTCGTTGACCTCGCTGCCGCGGTGGGAGACGATGCTGAAGCCGTCGCCGTATTCGAAGCCCTTCACGGCGTTGATGGAGAGCATGGCTGCACCGAGCTGGGCGTGCAGCTTGCCAAACTCCGGCTCACCGAGGCCTACAGGGCAGCCGCTGATGACTCCGGTGACGATGCCTCCGATGGTGTCGCCGTCGGCTTTCACTTTCATGATGAGCTCCTCCATCTCTTTGGCTTTCTCAGCGTCGGGACATCTGACGATGCTGTCCTCCGTCTTGGACAGGTCGTAGTGACGGTAGTCGTTGTCCAGGGCGATGTCTCCCACTTGTGAGACATAAGCCTGAATCTTCACTCCGATGCTTTTCAGCGCCAACTTTGCCAGAGCACCGCCCACGCAGCGGCTGATGGTGATGCGTGCCGACGAGCGGCCGCCCCCGCGATGGTCGCGAATGCCATACTTATTATAATAGGTGTAGTCAGCATGCGAAGGGCGGAAGAGCTCGCGGATATTGTCGTAGTCCTTGCTGTGCTGGTTGGTATTCCTCACGATGAAGCCTATCGGTGCCCCCGTGCTCTTTCCCTCGAAGACGCCGCTAAGAATCTCCACCTTGTCGGGCTCGTTGCGTGACGTGGTGACACGACTCTGGCCGGGGCGACGCCGTGAGAGCTCGTGCTGGATGAAGTCGAGGTCGATGTCCACTCCGGCAGGCATGCCGTCGACGACACCGCCTACTGCCTCGCCATGGCTCTCGCCAAAGGTGGTAAGGGTGAAAATATTGCCGAAAGTATTACGCATGGATAATATTCTTTTTATGTTTTAACTTTATGACCTTGTTGTGCTTACAAAGTTACACTTTTTACCGCGGAATATCATCACTATTAATAGGTATTTTGCAGAAATCACCACAAATAGGTATTGCAGGAATGGGGGAAAAGTACTAATTTTGCGTCTGATAAAGGTAATAATCAATAAAACGAAGAATAACAATGAGCAAGACAATTGTAGTTTATGGTTCATCCACGGGCACATGCGAGTCTATCGCGCAGACCCTCGGTGAGAAGTTGGGAGCTGATGTTATAGATGTTTCCAAGCTGACGGCGGCAGATGTAAAGAGTGCCGACAATCTTGTCCTTGGTACCTCCACATGGGGTGCCGGCGAGATGCAGGACGATTGGTATGATGGCGTGAAGGTGCTGAAGGAGGCAGGCCTGAGTGGCAAGAAGGTGGCAGTCTTCGGCTGTGGCGACAGCTCTTCCTATAGCGACACCTTCTGCGGTGGCATGAAAGAACTCTATGACGCGGCCAAAGAAGCCGGTGCCACGATGGTCGGTGATGATGTCTCCACCGACGGCTACACTTTTGATGACAGCGATTCTGTTGTTGACGGTCATTTCATAGGTCTGGCCCTTGACGATGTCAATGAAGACGACAAGACCGAGAGCCGTATAGAGGCGTGGATTCCTACGTTGGGATTCTAAAATCATTTCAATAGAAACCATTAAAATAGCCATTATGTCTGAAGTTCCCATAGAGATGAAGGTTCTTATGAACCACATTTACGAGTATGAGAAGGGTGTGCGCCGCATGGTGCTCTACACCTTCAACAAGGCTTATGAGAGCTATGCCGTAGATCGTTTGCAGCGCAGGCATATCGACTATATCCTTCAGCCGGCAGGGCGTGGCACGGTGAACCTCTTTTTCGGTCGCCGTGAGTGCCTTGCTGCTATCAGGCTGATTGTCACCAAGCCGCTCAATGAGCTGACTCCCGAGGAGGATTTTATGCTTGGAGCTATGTTGGGCTACGACATCACCATGGAGTGCGAGCGCTTTTGCATGCTCAAAGGTCGCAAATGTTCATGTGATGGATGTACAGAGTGTAACGAATGCGTCCATGCCGCAACGGTGGCAACGGCTTGACAGGGCGTCGGGCAGAACGCATAATCAAAAGAATGAAAGGTGGATCAATTTTTCAAGACTTCTTGTTCACTATAAGATAGAAATTCATAATGTTTTTGTATAATCAATATGAGGGACGTCGTGATGACGTCCCTTTTATTATTGTATGAGCTTCTTCTTTGAATAGTTCCCAGGCTTATTTTGAATGACTCTCAGCCTATCGTCAGCTTGTCAGCGTCTGCCTTCACTTTTTCTTCACTGATAAGAAATCGCAGGGCACGGTCGATATCAGTGGTGTCAGCATCAATTTGATAGACTTCTCTCAGCGTATGGACACCTTTGTCGCTCAGCAGTTGTAGGATTTTCTTTACCGCATCATCGTCAGCCGTAGGGGTATGGTGGCGGGCATCAATGCAGACATCGCAATGTCCGCATTCGTCGGAACGCTTCTCGCCAAAGTAGGCTAACAGCTGTCGGCTGCGGCATACGGTGTCGTTGGTGGCATAGGTTATGAAGGCGCTGATGCGCTTGATATACTGCTCTTTGCGCTCCTCATAGACACTTTTTGGCAGGTAGACGGTATCTTCGCGGTCGCGGAGATAGGTGATATACGGCGTCTTACGCTGTGGGATGAAGTTGATGATGCTCTTCTTGCTCAAGGCTTTGAGCAGGTGGTAGCACTCGTTCTGTGATACCTTGGCCTGGGTAGCAACGAGGACTTCGTCGATATACTGATAGTCGGTGAAGAGACCGCCGTAGCATCTGAGCAACGCCGTCATCACAGCTTCTTCGGCTTCTGACAGCTCATCGAGCTTGTAGAGCTCGTTGCGTGAGAGCAGCACATGGACGCGTGCTGCGGAGTCAGGGTCGGTCTCGTAATGCAGATACCCCGCATTCTCAAGCAAGTGGAGGGCGGAGTCGACGGGCACGGGAAAGAAATGATAGGTAGCGCAGAACTTGCCGATGTCGAAGGCAAAGGTGTGGCCGCTGCCGCTGCCCACACCTATCTCATAGTAGAAGGCGAGACTTTGGTATACATTATTAATATAGTCTTTGACGGGGAAGTTTTCATCGACGCGTCTGTTCAGTTTTCCGATGTCGTTGCCATTCCACAGCAAGACGGCATACGCCTTCTTGCCGTCTCGCCCCGCTCTGCCCGCTTCCTGGAAGTAAGCCTCTATGGAGTCGGGGCAGTCGAAATGTATCACCGTCCTTACGTCGGGCTTGTCGATGCCCATTCCGAAGGCGTTGGTAGCCACCATGACGCGCTTCTCGTCATTCTGCCACTCCTTCTGCCGCTCATCACGGGTGGCATGCTCCAGTCCTGCATGGTAGAAGGTGGCCGTGATGCCCTCCTGGTTGAGTGCTTCGGCAATATCTTTGCAGCGGCTGCGACTTCTCACGTAGACGATGGCCGAGCCCGGGACATGGCGGATGATATGGATGAGCTCAG
>Ga0256406_1005811_pt1 | contig 12850 bp, 8 predicted proteins | sample RumenRJG_03DNA_FD_185986 | JGI IMG/M metagenome (GOLD analysis project Ga0256406, IMG submission 185986) | Bovine rumen microbial communities from Lethbridge, Alberta, Canada - RJG_03 | ecosystem: Host-associated > Mammals > Digestive system > Stomach > Rumen | place: Canada: Alberta | collected...
AATTCAATTATAACTGGATGATACAGGGCGATAAGAGCAAGAATGAGTGGACCGATGAGGAAGCTATGAGCAGGCTCACAGAGAAGTACGGAAGCTTCGCACAGTCTATCGCAGATGAGTTCCGGAAGGTATTCCCGGACAAGCCGCTGGCGGATGCATACTTCTACGATGGATATGCAAACTTCGGTATCTGCAGGAACGGTGTGGAGGAAATCTGCAGTGACAAGGCAGCCGTATCTGAAGCGCCGACCTATGAATATCTGTTTTCTTATGAAGCGAATGTGGATGGCGGCATCATGGCTTTCCACTGCAGCGATCTGATCTATGCTTTCCATAACGTTGATATACCGGTTGTAAAACTGGCTGTCGGTGGGGATGGAGCAGCGTATCAGATGCAGGATACGGTGGCTTCTGCATGGGCAGCTTTTGCAAAGAACGGCGACCCGAGTACCGATTCGCTGGTATGGAAGCCATACACGGATGGCGAGAAGAACATTACCATTCTGGATAAAAACAGTGAAACCAGGATTCTGGGCGATGAACATCTGATCGATCTGATGCGCCAGGGCATGGAAGAAGTAGCGGAAACTCAGACAGAAGCAGCGACGGAGTAAAGGCAAAAAATCAATCATAGATAATAATTATTATTATCGGGGCAGAGTCCATGGGACTCTGCTTTTTTATACTGGTTCTAATGAAAAAGGGACCGGAGTTTCGAACAGTTGTTTCACTCCTGCGGGTGTGTTAAAATCAGTTTACAGCAGGTTTGGGGTTAGGGAGTCGTTTGAAAGAGCGTTTTTTGCCGGGGCAGGTGACGAAAGGTTGACAATCAGAGAGGAAATTGAAGCAAGAGAAAAAGAGTTTTTCAGCCCTTATGCGGCTTTCGATGCACAAAGCCGCGGGCGTGACCGCTATGAGGAGCCGTGTGACATCCGGCCGGTTTATGAAAGGGACCGTGACCGGATTTTACACTGCAAGTCTTTCCGGCGTCTGAAGCATAAAACACAGGTATTTTTAAGTCCCCGCGGTGATCACTACCGGACCAGACTGACCCATACCCTGGAGGTGGCACAGCTTTCCAGGACGATCGCAAAAGCTCTGTGCCTGAATGAAGACCTGGCGGATGCGATTGCGCTCGGACACGATCTTGGACATACGCCTTTTGGGCACACCGGGGAGAAGGCGCTGAATGAAGTCTGCGAATTTGGCTTTTCTCATGTAGAGCAGTCGGTGCGGACCGTTGAGCTGCTGGAAAACAGCGGCCGCGGACTGAACCTGACGTGGGAGGTACGGGACGGGATCCGCAACCATCGGACCAGCGGCCATCCGCATACGCTGGAAGGTCAGATTGTGAGGTACTGTGACAAGATTGCCTATATCAACCACGATATTGATGACGCAGAGCGCGCGGGGATTCTGACCGAAGAGGATATTCCTCTTCGGTACCGGGAGCAGATGGGCTTTTCAACGCGTCAGCGGCTGAACACACTGATTCATGACGTTATTCTGAACAGCCGCGGCAAGGACCATATAGAAATGTCTGAGAAGATGGATCAGCTGGTGAAGGACATGCGTCATTTTATGTTTGATCATGTTTACACGAATTCCGCCGCGAAGGGGGAGGATTCCAAGGCAGTCAGCATGATCCAGAGCCTTTATCAGTATTACTTCAGCCACCCGGAGGATATGTCGAAGGAATGCCTTTATCTTATTGATCAGGGGGGCGAGCGGAAAGAAAAGGTTGTGTGCGACTACATTGCCGGCATGACAGATCAGTATTCCATTCAGAAATTCCAGGAACTTTTTATACCGAAGTCCTGGCAGCTTGACTGACTTGAACAGGAGGAAACGCCATAATGTATTACTCGGATGATGTGATCGAGGAAGTCCGGTCCCGGAACGATATTGTGGATGTCATATCTTCCTACGTAAAATTAAAACGGCAGGGGGCTAATTATTTCGGCCTTTGTCCTTTTCACAGTGAGAAATCCGCTTCGTTTTCAGTCAGCCCCTCCAAGCAGATTTATTACTGCTTCGGATGCGGAGCCGGCGGAAATGTGATTTCTTTCATAATGCAGTACGAAAATTATACCTTTCCGGAAGCCGTGCAGTATCTGGCACAGCGCGCGGGAATGGAACTGCCGGAGCAGGATTATTCCCAGGAAGAACGGCAGAAGAGAGACGTAAATACACAGCTGAGGAATGTGCAGAAAATGGCGGCCACCTACTATTATTATCAGCTTCGTTCCCCGGCGGGGGCTCCCGGAATGAAGTATTTCCGGGATCGTCAGCTTTCGGATGAAACCATGAAAAGCTTCGGGCTTGGATACGCCGGCAAATACAGTGACCGCCTGTATCGCTACATGAAATCGAAGAATATCCCGGACAGTATTCTGAAACAGTCCGGGCTCTTTATCATCGATAAAGAGCGTATGACGGATAAGTTCTGGAACCGTGTTATCTTCCCGATTATGGATGTAAATAACCGGGTGATCGGCTTCGGCGGGCGCGTGATGGGAGACGGGAAACCGAAGTATCTGAATTCACCGGAAACGCCTGTTTTTGATAAGAGCAGGAACATGTACGGGCTGAACATTGCGCGGCGTACTCACAGAAAATATCTGATCGTCTGCGAAGGCTACATGGATGTGATTTCCATGCATCAGGCGGGCTTTACCAATGCGGTTGCCTCCCTGGGAACGTCGCTGACACAGGAGCACTGCCGTTTGCTCAAACGGTATACCGATGAAGTGATCCTGAGCTATGACAGCGACGGAGCCGGCATAAAAGCAGGGCTTCGCGCCATCCCCATGGTAAAGGCAGCCGGGCTGAAAGCCCGCGTTCTTCATCTGGAACCGTACAAGGATCCGGATGAGTTTATCAAGGCAATGGGGGCGGAAGAGTTTGAAAAACGCCTGGAAAACGCGGAGAACAGCTTCCATTTTGAGATGAAACAGCTGGAGAAACAGTATGATATGAAGGATCCGGAGGATAAAACCCGCTTCTTCCGGAAAGTAGCGGATAAAATTGCCGGTTTTGACATGGAGGTCGAGCGGGATAACTACATTGATGCTTTCGCCGCCGAATATAACATATCGGTCAGCGGACTAAAGTCCATGGTCCGAAAGGCGATTCTTGCGGGTACCGCGGAAAAAGATGAGTTAAAGGATAAGAACGAGGAAAACAGTGAAAAGCCGCTGGCATTGGAAAGCCGCCGCAGCCGTGAAAATAAACGGGAACGCGGAATAGTCCGCTCGGAGGGACTGTTGCTTACGTGGCTGACTGAATATCCGGGGTTTTATAAAACCCTGAAAAAATACGTGCAGCCGGAAGATTTTTCAACGCCGCTTACACGGGAACTGGCGGGAATGCTGTATGAGCAGCTTGAAAAAGGCGAAGCCCGGCCGGCCGTCATCATTGATCATTATACAGAACAGGAGCAGCAGGCACAGGCGGTCCGGTTTTTTAATACCAGGGTAAAACTGAACAGCGAAAGTGAAATCATGCAGGCGATGCGGGAAACAATCTACAAGGTCATGGAGTCTTCTATCATGGCGAAGGACAGCGATACGCAGACGGATTTTGCCAGAATCATGGCGCGAGTATCCGAAAAAAAGCAGCTGGAGGAAACACTTCCGGGAGAAACCTTTGATCTGAGCGGCGGGGATGAGAGAATTGAGAGCTGAAACACAAAAAATAGGGCAGCAGCCTAAGACAGCCGCTGAACTGACGGCTGGAGAAAGCACGAGGACGGCCGCTGAACTGACGGCTGGAGAGCGCGCAAAGACGGCCGCTGATGGAACAGACAGAGAGAGCGCGGATAAGATTCGCCGCCTGATGTCCATGCGCCTTCGCACGGTTGCAGGCATGGTGAGAGGGGGCGGATGTCTGGCGGACATCGGAACGGATCATGCCTATGTCCCTGTTTTTCTCGTTGCTTCCGGACAATTTGAGCGTGCGCTGGCATTGGACATTAATGCCGGACCGCTGGAGCGCGCCCGGGAAAATATCCGGGAAGCCCGCCTGGAGAACAGAATCCGGACCCGGCTTTCCGACGGCATGGCCGCCCTGAATCCAGGAGAAGCTTCCACGGCGGTGATCGCCGGCATGGGAGGAGCTCTGACCGTACGGATTCTGGAAAAGGACCCGAAGGTGACGGCGTCTCTTGAGGAACTGGTTCTGCAGCCGCAGTCGGAAATTTTCCGTGTCCGGACATGGCTGTGGCAGTATGGATGGTATATTGACGATGAATCGATGGTACTGGAGGACGGAAAGTATTATCCGGTCATGCGCGCTGTACATGATGTGGAGATGGCGGAACAGCAGGCATGGGAGGACCATGTCCGCCGCGGCATTTCTTCCTGTTTCGGGCCGAAGCTACTGGAAAGGAAAGATGAAGTTCTGAAATCTTACCTTGAATGGGAGAAGCAGGTGAAGGAGGAGGTCCTTCGCCAGCTTGACAGCCCGACGTCTGAGGGAGCGATGCTGCGCAGAAAGCAGGTAGAAGCAGAACTTGAAAGAAACAGGGAGGCCTGGAACAGAATAAGAGGCTGAAGAAAACAGGGAGGCCAGGAACAGAATCGGGGACTGAAGGCAGCTCGCTTTCACCTGCAGACAGGAGTATATATGAACAATAATGCAGAAAAAATTGCAGATAAAAAAGCTGACATGGATTCAAAAAATATTGTACTGACCGTGGGCGGTGAGAAGCTGTTTTATCCGGAGGGGACATCTTACTACCAGATTGCACAGGATTATGAGACCGCGCACCCGGAGGAGGGCCGGATTCTGCTTGTCTCGGAAGGCAACCGGCTGCGGGAGCTTCGCAGCCGGGCAAAATACAGCAGTGAGCTTTCATTTATACGCTTTGCAGACGATGCGGGGCATCGCGCGTATCAGAGGAGTGCTACCCTGATGATGCTCCGTGCGCTGGCGGATGTTACGGGAGATGACCCCAGGTATGCCTGCACGGTTCATTTTATCGTAAGCAGCGGCCTTTACTGCACGCTGACCTCTCCGGAGCTGGTGACGGAGGAACTGCTGCAAAAGGTGGAAGCACGCATGGAACAGATGCGTGACCGGAAAATCCGGATTGAAAAGAGGAATGTCAGCACGGCGCAGGCTATCCGCGTTTTTCATGAAAATGGAATGGATGACAAGGAACGGCTTTTTGCCTATCGGCTGAACTCGCGGACCAACATCTACGACATCGGCGGATATGTCGATTATTATTACGGGTATATGCTGTATGATACTTCGTATGTGGAACTGTTCAGCCTTCAGGCCTACCGCGATGGCTTTGTGCTCTGCATCCCGGATACGGACGCACCGGACCGGCTCCCGGCATTTGATCCGGTAGAGAAACTTTTTGACGTTCAAAATGAGTCCCTGAAGTGGGGCTCCCAGCTTGCCATTTTTTCCGTGGCGGATCTGAATGATGCGATCGTTCGCGGCGGAGCGAAGGATCTTATTCTCACGCAGGAGGCATATCATGAGCGGCAGATTGCCGATATTGCCCGGAGCATTGTCTCTGATCCGGCAAAGAGAATTGTCATGATTGCCGGTCCGTCCTCCTCCAGCAAGACAACATTTTCGCACCGGCTTTCTACGCAGCTTTCCGTGTACGGCATGACGCCCCATCCGATTCCGGTGGACGATTATTTTGTGGACAGGGAGAAGACGCCGCGCGATGCGAACGGAAATTATAATTTTGAATGTCTTGAGGCGATCGACGTTGAACAGTTTAATCAGGACATGAAACGTCTGCTGGCTGGAGAAAGAGTTTCCATGCCTGCCTTTAACTTTAAGACAGGAAAAAGAGAGTATAAGGGGAAATATCTGCAGCTTGGAAGCAATGATATTCTTGTGATCGAGGGAATTCATGGTCTGAATGACAAATTGTCCTATTCCCTGCCGCGGGAAAATAAATTCAGGATTTACATCAGCGCCCTGACCCAGCTAAATGTGGATGCACATAACCGCATTTCCACGACGGACGGGCGGATGATCCGCCGCATTGTCCGCGATGCCAGAACGCGCGGGAACTCAGCGCAGCATACAATTGCCATGTGGCATTCCGTGCGAAGCGGAGAGGAGCATTACATCTTCCCGTTCCAGGAAAGCGCGGATGTTATGTTCAATTCAGCACTGATTTACGAGCTTGCCGTGCTGAAGACCTATGCGGAACCACTGCTTTTCAGCGTGGACCGGAACAGTCCGGAATATACCGAAGCCAAGCGTCTGCTTAAATTCCTCGATTACTTTGTACCGATCCCTTCAGGTGATATACCGGCGAATTCCCTGGTCCGCGAATTTATCGGCGGAAGCTGTTTTGATGTATAGCAGAAAAAAACGAAAAGCCGGCTTCTGCGGTTTGAAGTATAGCAAAAGAGAATGAAAAGCCGGCTTCTGCAGTTTGATGTATAGCAAAAGAGAACGAAAAGCCGGCTTCTGCGGTTTGATGTATAGCAAAAGAGAATGAAAAAGCCGTCTCCCACGGGGGAGACGGCTGTGAGCAGAACTGTAAGCCGGGTTATGTCGTGAATGGTCATCTATCCAGGCCTGCCGTTACCGGCAGGCTCAAGCGACCTACCTGAGACTGACGGGCCGCCATATGTCTCGTTGCGGTCTTGCTTCGAATGGGGTTTACATGTGCCCTTCCTGTTACCAGGGAGGCGGTAGTCTCTTACACTGCCTTTCCACCCTTGCCGGCCAGAGGCCGGCGGTTTATTTCTGTTGCACTTTCCTGGGAGTCACCTCCACCGGACGTTATCCGGCATCCTGCCCTGTGAAGCCCGGACTTTCCTCGTCTGGCACCTTTCGGCACAGCCAGCCGCGACCATTTATTCTACTCACGCGCTGCATTCTAACACAATTCATAACACAATGTCCAGTACAAATTCATTTCCGAAAGTGGGATCCGAAAGCGGAAACTCCTAAAAAGGGAACTCCGAAAAAGGAAACTCCGAAAACAAAACTTCCGAACATGAAAACGGAATTTTTACCGGAAGTCAGATGTCCAGAAGACGGCTGTATTCGCTCAGGGCGCCGTCGGTATCATGGGCCAGTACTCTTTTGGCAAGAACTTTACCGAGCTGAACGCCTTCCTGGTCGAAGCTGTTCAGGTTCCACAGGAAGCCCTGGAACATAACCTTGTTTTCAAAATGAGCCAGGAGAGCACCGAGCGACTTCGGAGTGAGCTGTTCGCCGATGATGATACTGGAAGGACGTCCGCCCTTGAAGTTTTTATTGTTATTGTCATCTTCCTTGCCGCAGGCAAAGGCAACGATCTGTGCCGCAACATTTGCACACAGCTTCTGCTGACTGGTTGATCCCTGAATATCGACATCGTTTCCGATCTGGCTGTTCTTAAATCCGACAAACTGAAGCGGAACAATGTCCGTTCCCTGATGAAGAAGCTGATAGAAGGAATGCTGACCGTTCGTTCCAGGCTCACCAAAGATGACCGGTCCCGTCGGGTAATCGACCGGTTTTCCGAAGCGGTTGACGGATTTTCCGTTGGACTCCATGTCAAGCTGCTGCAGATGTGCCGGGAAGCGGCTGAGTGCCTGAGAATACGGAAGAACAGCGGTCGCCGGATACCCGAGAATATTGCGCTCGTAAACACCGATCAGGGCGTCCAGCATATCCGGATTTTTCAGCGGATCCTTTTTCGCCGCCAGAACGTCCTCCGCATGGGCTCCCTCCAGGAACTGTGCAAAGACTTCCGGCCCGAAGGCGAGTGAAAGGACCGCTCCGCCGACAGCGGAAGACGAAGAGTAGCGTCCGCCGATATAATCGTCCATATAGAAGGCATCCAGGTAAGAATCACTTTTTGCCAGCGGAGATGTTTCGCTGGTAACGGCGATCATATGTTTCGAAGGATCCAGACCGGCCCGGGTCAGGGCATTCTTAACGAAGGCTTCGTTTGTCAGCGTCTCCAGGGTGGTGCCGGATTTTGAAACAAGGATAAACAGGGAATGGGCAACGTCGATGGAATTTAAAACTGCGGATGCATCGTCCGGATCAACATTGCTGATAAAACGGGCTTCCATTTTCAGAAGACCGTGCTGTCCTGCCCAGTTTTCGAGAGCGATATACATGGCACGGGGGCCAAGATCACTGCCGCCGATACCAATCTGAACAACGGTTGTGAATTTTTCGCCGGCAGCATTTGTGATTTTTCCTTCATGAACCTTGTTAGCAAATTCCGCGATGCGGTTTTGCTGTTCAACATAAAAATCACGTTTGTCCACCCCGTCCGCCACTACATTTTTTCCAAGCTGTCCGCGGCAAAGCTGATGAAGAACCAGTCTCTTCTCACCGGTATTTATAACAGCGCCGTCGTAAAGAGTTTCGAATTTTTCGGAAAGCTGAGCCTCTTCGGCAAGCTTTTTAAGAGAAGCCAGGATATCGTCATCAACAGCCTTAGCCGCATAATTGTAGGCGAGCCCCTCCGCCATCGGGACACAGTATGTTTTTACGCGCTCAGCGCCGCTTTCACCCGACATAACGGCTTTCAGATCCGTTTTCTTTTTTCCCTTCAGTTCTTTGTACGCGGAAAGCGTATCAAGGTTGTTCCAGTTCAGCATAATCTATCCTCCATTTTCTGTTAACGAAACGCCGCGGCCGGAGTCTGGCGTACCGGCACTTTTTTTGCGCATACCGGCGCTTTCATTATAGCATCATTTTTTACCCGACGCATCCTGTGTGTCCGGGAGAATATATATTTATTTTAGTTTAGGGTTCACAGGGCAGGCTTCTGATGATATATTTAATGTATATGTTAGCGGATGCGCTGTCCGGACACCGGCGGTGATGACTGCATCCGGAGGAAAAGCGGACAGCGGATTTTTAAGAAATTTTTCTTTTATTTTACCGGTTTTTTCATTGAATACGGCAATGTGTTCTTAGTAAAATAAAGGATACGCAAGGGGGTCAATGGGTTCTCCGTTGTGTTATCAGTTAAAAAGGCATGTAACTTAAAACATAAAGAACGGGAGGGTTCAATTATGTCGGATGATTTTAATCTGGAAGATACCTTAAAAAACATATTTTTCGCAGGTGTTGGCGCGGTTTCTCTCAGTGCCGAGAAAAGCAAAAAGGTAATTGACAAGCTGGTGGAAAAAGGCGAAATCACGGTCGAACAGGGAAAGGCCATGAATAAGGAACTGAAGCATAAGGCGGAGGAAGCTGCCGGGGAGGCAAAAAAGAAAGTTGAGGAAGCAAAGCAGGAAGCGGAAGAGAAGGTAAAGGCAGAGAAAGAGGCTGCCGAAGCCCAGGCGGAAGAAAAGAAGGAAGAAGCTGCCGATGAAAAGAAAGACCCGGATGTGAAGTTTAACGAACTGCTTGATTTTCTTGGAAAACTGAATGATGAGCAGCGGGCGGCTCTGAAAGAAAAGCTGAACGGACCTTCCGGACAGAAACCGGAAGAATAACACAAAGCCTGTCCCGGCGGCACAGCAGTGCACAGATATCAGGAAGTAACGGCGGCGCGGCCAATGGCTGCGCCTTTTTATGTGAAAGCGACGAGCCGGAAGTCATGATGCAGGCCTGTCTGCAGATCATGGCTCCTGGCGACCGCTCATCGTCGGGTACGGAGCACGAGATGACGGCACAGTCGCCGAATCGGGTAGGGCAGAGTTCATCTGCCCTGCCCGATTACCCGGGAAATGTACAGCCGGAGGAGAGCTTAATGGCGGAAAACAAGGTTCCTATGAACGAAAATACAGAAGAGAATATCCGGAAAAGCCGGGCTGACCGGCCGCTGTCAGAAAATAAAACAATGCCGGTGAAGGAAAAGAAATGGGGGGAAAGCTCTTCCCGTTTTCGGGAGATTACGGAAATTTTGCACCGCAACAAGGTAATGCGCGGAATTACTCCGGAAAAGCTGAGAGTCGTTATGGAGGAACTCGGGCCTACGTATATTAAACTCGGCCAGATTATGTCCACGCATTCCGATATTTTGCCTAAGGAATACTGCGATGAATTGATTAAGCTGAACTCAGAGGCTGCGCCTATGGCGTTTGACGATGTGCTGCATGAGATAGAGGAATCCTACCGCGGAAGCTGGCAGGAAGTGTTTTCCCATATTGATGAGGAACCGCTGGGATCGGCTTCCATCGCTCAGGTACACCGGGCGAAGCTGCTGGATGGGTCCGATGTCATAGTGAAGGTGCAGCGCCGCGGAATTTACGATACCATGGCGCGGGATATACGGCTGCTTCACAAGGCTGTGCGGCTGCTTCCGTCGGTTGGCGGACTGAAAAATGTTGCTGATTTCAATCAGGTGCTGGAGGAGATGTGGAGGGTCGCCCAGGAGGAGATGAACTTCCTGAAGGAAGCCGATAATATGGAGGAGTTCGCCCGAAACAATGCGGACGTAAAGTTTGTGGCGGTCCCGAAGCTGTATCGCGAATACACGACCCCGCAGGTTCTCGTTATGGAATATATCGGCGGCTGTGCGGTGAACGACAAGAAAACCCTGATCGCGCGCGGTTATGATCTTCATGAGATCGGTGAAAAACTGGTTGATAATTTCATCAGACAGGTTATGGACGACGGCTTTTTTCATGCGGACCCTCACCCGGGCAATGTAAAAATATGCAATGGAAAAATTGTCTGGATCGACATGGGCATGATGGGACGGCTGTCGGAATACGACCGGAAACTGCTCGGGGATGCGGTACGGGGGATCGCCAGCCGTGACATAACCCAGGTTGAAAACGCAATCCTTAATCTGGGTGAATTCAGGAAAGCTCCGGACCGGGACCGTCTGTACAAGGATCTGACTCAGATTCTCGGCACGTATGGGGACATGGATATCAGCAATGTCGATATTGCCAGATTTATGCAGGATGTAGTGGAAGCGATGAAGAAAAACGGCATCCGCATGCCCCACGGTCTGACGATGCTGGCCCGCGGCCTGACCCACATGGAAGGGGATCTGGCGGAAATCAGCCCGGATATCAACATGGTGGAAATTGCGCAGCAAAGAATGCTGGCGGACTGGATGAAGAATTTCGATCTGAAAACCAGCCTGTCCCGAAACGGAAGAAAGCTGGCGGCGGCAGCCGAAAAGACCATGGAGATCCCGGGACTTATTGAGATGGCGCTTCGCGACTATATGAGCGGTCAGAACCATATGAGCATGGAACTGAAGACCTCCGACAATCTTGCCTGGCTGCTTCGAAAGCTTGTCCAGAATCTTGTCCTTGGCATGTGGGTACTCGCTCTTCTTATCGCATCGAGTATTTTGTGTACGTCCGACATGGAACCGAAAGTGTTCAGAATGCCGCTGCTAAGTTTCCTTGGATTTGTGATGGCCGGCGGAATTGTGCTTTTCCTGATTATCCGTCATTTTGCAACCCGGCCGAAAAGGGAGGCATACCGGGATATCAAAGAAAAAAGAAAATAAAACATGATTTTGATGCCGCCCGGGCCTGATGGCCGTGGGCGGCTTTCTTTCACATTTTCTTAAGAATACCTTTGTTGTTCCTATGTCAGAGTTGATGCTATACTTTTGTCAGATAAAGACGGATGCTGCATCCGTTTTCTATTGAAGAAAGCAGAGGAGATGAATGGTATGAAAACAAAAACAGGTATTATTAATACCATCTTACTCACACTGACCATGGTTCTTACGCCGGCGGCGAATGCTCTGGCAGCTGATTATGCAGCGGGGGATGCTGCCGTAAGGAGTATGAACGGAGATGCAAAACAGTATCTTCTTCCGGGAGACACCGTCAGCGCATACAATTCACTGAATGTGAATGCAATGGATGGAAGCAGTGTTTATACGGAGGAACCGGAGGATCCGGCATCTTCTGTATGGACAAATGACCAGGAAACGGGAACAGTGTACAGTATAGATGCACAGCAGACTGTTCTCGATGACGGTGTTACGACAGCCAACAGTGTAACGTTGAATGCAGCTGGCTATGAAGTTACGGTTTATGACGGAACATTTGATCAGACGACGGATTTCGTTCCCGTTTTTTCACTGAACGGGGATGAATCAAATGAGGTCCATGCCTGGTTTGCGCCGGGGGCGACGTTTAAGCTTATTGCAAATCCGGCACCGGATGGACAGCAGTTCATCGGCTGGACGATAGATGATGTCCATGCGGATCAGCCGCAGGCCACCTTCGGAGAGACAGCGGAAGATGGAACAACTACGGTAACCCTTTCCGCTGCTTTGGCGGAGCCGGTTGTGATCCGCGCCACTTATACAGCGGCGGCACAGCAGGCGGCAGCGCCGGAAACAGACACGCAGGATACATCTTCGGATCCTTCCGCCGCCGATGCCGGCCAGCCGGAGACCGGGACCGCTGATCCTTCCGCATCTGCTGATTATTCTGTCGTCATCGCACCAAATGATTTGGGACTGGTGCCGGATGTTACCTATTACGATGAGAACTGGGAGTGGATGACACCGGCATCGGATGAAAACGGAAACAGCACCGTTCCTGCCGGAACGTATGTATATGTGCAGGCCCAGGCGGCGCCGGAAGGGTATACCTTCGGCAATATTGCCGTCACAGATGCGAACGGCGCAGGTGTTCAGTACGGCTATGTAAATGAAGGCGACGCATCCTTCATATACTTCACAATGCCGGAAACAAGCGTAACGGTTACGACAACCTATACTGCAGCGGCACCGGAAGAAACCGGCAGCACCGCTCAGGCGGACAGTACGGAAGCCGCAGAAACCCAGACAGAAAGCACAGAAGCCGTAGAAGTCCAGACAGAAAGCACAGAAGCCGTAGAAGTCCAGACAGAAAGCACGGAAGCCCAGCCAGAAAGCACAGAAGCGCTGACAGCTGCAGTAGTTCCGACGGAAAGCACGGAA
>Ga0256406_1005812_pt1 | contig 12850 bp, 9 predicted proteins | sample RumenRJG_03DNA_FD_185986 | JGI IMG/M metagenome (GOLD analysis project Ga0256406, IMG submission 185986) | Bovine rumen microbial communities from Lethbridge, Alberta, Canada - RJG_03 | ecosystem: Host-associated > Mammals > Digestive system > Stomach > Rumen | place: Canada: Alberta | collected...
TTTTCTTATCTTCTACAAAGGTACAAGATTTCTATCACATTGACGAATAGATAGTTATAAATAATCTTAATATTTAACGACAATCCCTATTTTAAGTTTCGCATGCTTCACTTTCTTGTAGTTATAGAAGTTATCGCTTCGCTCGAAGTTAGCGACGTTTGTCATGCTGATGGTTTTCTCACTGTCTGGTATCGTCGTTAACTCCTTTAACTTCTATTACTTCGTCACTTCCGAAAGTTGAGTTACATTATCAAGAAGAAGTGCTCTATAGTGACTCTTCGTTTTATGGTTCTTTGTTATCATCAATGAACGGCAGTTCACCCAAATATTTGTCAAAGTCACTTTGGAACAGACGGTCTTGCACTATTCGATATTTTTCGAATTCCGTCTCAGCGTGTAGAACAGCCTCTTCATGACTGACGCTACCAGCATTTTCAAGTAAAGGTCGTTCATCACTGCTCAAATAGGCATCAATACGCTTAGCCCAGTCTTCCATCGTCATGGGAATATGCCGTTTGGCGCGGCTTTCTGCAAATTCCAGTATAGCCGTAACAATGCGCCCCATATCCTCCAGTTCCATTTGTTTCAGATAGTTCTTGGCAATTGACACGTCCGTCTTTACAATCTTTCCGTCTGGTGCATTCTCCCAAGTGGTAAGCCCCATGTGCTCCTTGTCAGCATTAGCTCTGTCCACAATCAGTTCTGCTGCTGTACGTCCATGCACGGCATAGTGCATCTTGTTCTGAATCCGTTTGAAAAACAATCGCGTGGTAGGTGCGTCTTTGTTATAGTCCATACTCGTTGCATAGATGTCTGTCAACTTTTGATAGAAACGACGTTCAGAGAGCCGTATCTCCCGAATCTCCGCTAACAGGTGCTCAAAATAGTCTTCATTTAGAAACGTTCCGTTCTCCATACGTTTCCTGTCAAGCACATAGCCTCGAATGGCATATACTTTTAGTACGCTGGTCGCCCATTGGCGGAATTGCGTAGCACGGACACTGTTAACACGATACCCCACAGCAATAATAGCATCGAGTGAATAGAATAGAGTCTGATAGTGTTTACCATCAGAGGCAGTTATTTCCATTTTGGAAACAACTGAATCATCCTTCAACTCACCTGATTCAAAAATATTCTTCAGATGCTTACTGATAGCAGGCACATTGACATCAAACAATGTTGCCATCGCTTTCTGTGTAGCCCAGATGTTTTCGTCTTTATAGTAAACCTCAACACCCTGTTCCTTCGTCTCCGCTTGGAAGATTAGAAACTCTGCCGTACTATTCTTTATTTCTCTCCGTTTTGCCATATCCTCAATATTGTTTGCAAAGTTAATGACTTAATTTTATATTCAAGTTTTCACGATGATGATTTTTCCACTTTTTCAGCGTTATTTGCGACAATGTTGGTCAGATAATGAGTTAAACCACTTTGCAAACTCATTGCTAAAGAGTTGCAAATCATCAGCCAATGAATGCAAATCTGTAGTGCTCACATAATTGAGTATTCTCCTTTCATTCCAGTTAGAATTATCCTTCGCGTCATTCAATCTACTTTTGAATATTGATAAATATGTTTGGATAAATTTTAGCCCCTCTATTGCAATTTGAGTTTCTTCAGGCAAATCCTCAAAACAAATGGGCATTTTATGATAATCAATATTCATCATGTCTGAATCGGTAACAATTTTAATGGCCTCATTTATATTAAATTTCTTTCTTGGAATCTTTATGAAAGATAATCTAAGACTATCAAAATCCCAAATCCTTTCTATATAACCCCAATAATGGTCGTAATGAATTACTTGCATCTTGATAATGTACTTCTTCCATATTTCTTTTGCAATTTCATAAACCATATATGAGACTTCCTTATATTTGGATTTAATTTTATCTTCATGGGAATCCTTGGAAAAGTCGCAAAGATAAATTGTAACCTCACTTTTTACGTCGTCAATCTTTAGAAAATCCGCATATAGCAATACATCTATTTCTGATGTACTAAATTTTGTACTTTTAAAACTAACATTCTGATTCCAGCATCCATCTTTGGCTTTTAAATAAGTCCATATAGATGCTTTCACTTTTTGTTCAAAATCTTTTTTAGAGGGTATAACGCCTTCTTCTTTGATCAAACCTCTTTGTACTGCAATCATCTCAACTGCTAATCCCGTTAAAGAACCCTGTTCGGAAATTTCAGACAAGATTCTAGCATCAGAAGAAGTTATCTTGAGGTTTTGTCTTGTTTCGTTCATGAGAATAAGTTATATTTGTGACAATCTTTCCAATTCCATCCAAGCAGCATCCACATCCAAATACATAGATGCATATTCTATATCCAACAATTCATCTGATAACAAATAGTCATATTTCTTGGTTTCTTTCACAAATCTCATTAAAAACGGGCATAGTTCTTCTGCTTTAGGTTTAGAATGCTTAAGTATTTCTAAAACAGATTCTTTCGAAAGTCTATTAATGAAAATATGGTTAAATCCAAAAAATCTCTTCAAATACAAATTGGAAATTAGACTGATTGTTCGATTAATCTTAGAGCCAGCCCATGTCAAAAGAATACAATCTTCTCCAAAAAAGGAATAACATTTTTCCAAATGATTATGTGCAAAGAAAGAGCGTGCGTTATGTAAAGATGTTATCGCTTCCGATTTAGTGTCAAGATAGGGATAAATTTCATCTGACATATATATATCTTTCATTTTTTGGACAATTATACCATCAATCTCATAACCTTCATTAGAAAACACAGGTATTTTACCATAATCAGAAGGTACCACATACGCCCTGCTTGTTTTATGATCTATTTCTGTAACAACCCACTTTCTTCCTCCCAAAACTATACAATACCCTATTCCAATAAATGTTAAAAGTGAGCCTATATGTTCCCCATTCTTCGAATTGACGATTTCAAATTCCGGATAAGTGGTGAATGCTGCATAGAATTCTTTGTCTAACAGGATCTCATCTCCTACAGGACCGATAATTATCTGCCCGTTTCTCATCTGTCGTATAACATCTTTCTTACCTAAGTCTCTTAATAATTTCAAGAATAGATTTACAGAGACATTGCTGAAAGCACCGTTCTGACATAATAGTCTCCAACCATCCTTCGGGTAGAAACTTCCATATTCTGCTATAAGTGACAAAATCTGTTGGACTAATGTAGATAAATGAACACCATCAATTGTGGGAGACTCGTATTTATGCGCTTTCAACAACTCTATTACTGCAATGTTCTGAAAAAGATCATTTCTCAACAAATCCAATAGTTCAACAGACATTCTTTTATAGTCGTAAGTAAAAACTCTTAATATAGAGGCTTCACCTCTTCTCCCAGATCGGCCTAATCGTTGCCGCAAACCAGAAACGGAGTTTGACGTTCCAATTTGAGCAATTGATTTAACTTTTCCAATGTCAACACCTAATTCCAAAGTGGCTGTACAAATCGCTGTTATAGGCAGAATGCCTGATTGTAGTTCATGCTCTACTTTTGTCCTAGTTTCCTTAGAAATGCTTCCATGATGAATCCTGAATTCATTTGGTACATTCTCTTCTCTGCATTTCTCGTTAAGTAGTGAAGTAAAACATTCACATTCATGTCTGCTATTTGTAAACACCAAGTTATTCTCGCCTCTTAGTCTTAAAAAAATCTCATTAGTAATACTTTTGTTTATAAATGATTCCTCATTATATCCATAATCTTTTATAAGAACCTTTATTTCATGATTACTTTCTCCTTGATCTGGTATAATACAAGACAAGCTATGATCTTGTCTTAGGAATTCCTTTACGATTCCAAAGTCTGAGAAAGTAGCACTCATTGCAATTCTAGGAATATGTTTCCCTATCACATTTTCAATTCGCGACATCAAGGATTGTAACTGTTTGCCACGCTCTGTTGGTATAAAAGCATGAAGTTCGTCAATTACAACATATTTTAAGTTGCCAAAAGCCTTTTTTAACTTAAAGTGATTGTGCACAAAAAGAGCTTCCAAAGATTCAGGGGTAATTATAAGAATTCCATTCGGGTCTTTTAATGAGTTGTGCTTTTTACTACTTGAAATATCGCCATGCCACGGAGTTACGTTTATTGACATGTTTTGGGTCATGTCTTGTAAACGTCGAAATTGATCATTAATAAGTGATTTTAATGGACTTATATATAGCACTTGATAGCCACTAACGCTCTCCCATCTAAGAATGTTTGTCAATATAGGAAGAAATACAGCTTCTGTTTTTCCACCAGCGGTAGCAGCACTAATTATAACATCACAATTATCATCAAGAATAGGGGGAATAGAATTCTCTTGGATTTCTTTAAGAGAAGTCCATCCTTGTTTCCATACCCATTGCTGTACTTTAGTGTCAAGCAAATCGAATGATGATGACTGTTGTTGCTTCATGCTAAAACTTATAGTTTAAAGGTGGCAAACTCGTCTTCTTCATTCGCGTTTAGTTCTCCATAAGATGTTAGGACATTCTCTATTTCTGTTGGCTCCACATCTTTCTTTATTTCGATTTTTTGAATAATATCATCCCATTTAAGTGAAGGATATTGTTCAAGAATAGATAGCAAATCCAGGAATCCCTTGATGGTATTTCTTGGTGTTCTAAAATAACTGTCACCTATTTTGTTTGCACAATAGTTCATATACGCAATAAGCGCCTCATCAGGAACTAAATAATCATCTTCATTCCCTTTTGCAAATACATTTCTGAGGTTTTTAAGCAAAACATATAATTCCTCTTTTGAGAGATTTGCCAGACGTAGAACTGTAGAATTGTAATCCGTCAATCCTAATTGTTTTGAGAAACTATTTTCTGCTAATCTGGAACGTAAGGCTTCATAACTGTATAACCCACGCCGCGTATCGGTTAGGAATTCTGGTGTGCCGCTCATGATGAAACCTATATTGGAAATTGTACCTTGGAGTGTGTCATTAAGAATACTGAGTATTTCTTCATAATTCATTTTGCGAGATATGCTATTAGGATTCTTGTATAAATTCACCATTTCGTCCAAATTAACAAGTAAACCTTTATACCCAGCCTTCTTTACGAATATAGAGTATAACTTTAATGTATTATAAAAAGAAGCATCATTGAGGAAGTCACGTATTCCAAGATCTTTCATCGTATCAGTTTTTGTGGAATACTCTCCCTTCAACCATTTTATGGCAGAATTCTTCAATGCATCATTCCCTGTGTCAAATGCTTCCCAGTATTTATTTACAACATAAGCAAAACTGTTACCATTTGGAAAATCGTTTAATTCACCTAACAATGTCTTTATCTTCAAAGATGTTTCAACACCTTCTTGTTGTGCTATTTCTTGGGCTAAGAAGATGAATTTCTCTAAAATATTAGTCAAAGCATTTCCATCTTGTTTTGTTCGAGTAGACAAACTTGTCACCAAATCAGACAATAATCTTCTTGCTTGCCCCTCTGTTCCATGCAATCTTTTTGATGGGCTCAAATCTGCATTCATAGTAACTAGTCCTTTCTCTAATGCGATACTTCGAACTAATGACAAGATAAACGTTTTTCCAGAGCCATATTCACCAATTACCAGTCTAAAAGATGAGCCACCATCAGAAATGGTGTTGACATCTTTAACAAAAGATTTCAATTCTTCGCTTCTGCCAACCTGTATATGTTGTAAACCGATTCTTGGAACAACTCCACTTCTCAATGCTTGGATAATTGTTTCTCGTTCTTTTGGTTTTATTACTTTAATCATATCAGTTTGTCTTTAAATTCTGTCATAACATATATTGTGTCACCATCATCTTCAATGACGGCATCTTCAATTCTACTGTAAGAGTAATCGTTAATACGCTCCAAAACTGAGCCTATCATAAGATGATGTTTTTGACAAAGTATCTCAACATCTTTTCTTGTCCACGATTCTTTCGTGAGTAGAGTTTTAAGTATATCCAAAAGTACATTGTTCTTTTGGCTCGCCGAGTCTGTTCCTTCATTATTTTCATCAAAGATGTCTGATAACAACTCTTGCGCCTGCTTTGTTTGCTTTTCAACCTTCGTAAGCCGTTCGTCGTTTAATGAAACTTGAAGATTATTGGCTATAGGAGCTTTATCAATAGTGTATTCTGTCACACCTGTTTCTTTCTCAATCGTAGCAAATTCTTCACCTTCTGAAATGATTCGATGTATTTTAGTATGTATATTTTGATAGTCAATATCAAATAATGAGATGGCAGAAGATGCTTGTGAAGGCAATTCAGAAACAAGAATATTGTATTCACTAATGCGATTAGCTATTCTTTTAAAACAATTATTGATACATTGATTAAAAAAACCTAAACTATAGATGTTAGGAAAAAGTTGGAAACTGAATATATAATCATAAAGAAGCAAAGAATAATCCTGTGGGCTATTAATACAGTATAGCTCATAATGGCTAAAGCTCTTAGGCTTAGTAATAACTTTTTGAAGTTCTTTCCAATTATTCTTATATGACATTTTTAGCAATTCAGATTCCACCATATCTGCAAATTGTGAATAAAAAGAATCTGTCAGTAATTGTTTGGGTATAGAATCATTATAATTTAAAATACACATAATATTGCGACAGATATTCTCCATGATGCTGCCGTTTTTATTACTATTATATGGAGATAGAATTAATGCTTCACGGCATAATGCCAGGTAGGGTAGAAGATCCCTAGGCACTAACTCTTCCAATCTATTGATACAAAATTTACTTACTGCAGCATCAATAAAATTAACAAGTTCTAGATAAAACACATTTTCTTCCCGGCATTGAATATATAAGTCAACAGAACTATTAATAATTTCCAATCTATCTTTTTCGGTTGCTGTATCATCAATGAACATTCTTAATTGAAGACCCAAAAGATAAAATAGAAATGTTTCTGATGATATTTCGGATATTCTCCTATGGCCTGCCAACCATTCAAGATATTCATATCTATGCGTCGGATGCATATCTAAATAACTACTAAACGGGACGATATTTAAATTGTCTTTACTGATTGGCAAATTATCATGAATCACTGTTCCATACAATTTGGACAATCTGTAATTCCTATTATACTCCCAATACTCACGGTGCCTAGGATTAAAAGCCTTTATCTTTTTATAAGACTGAGGAATTTTAAAATAGTCACCAACATAAAATAACCCTTTTGTTAATTCTAAGCCATGAATTTCAATCACTTCACTAGCACACATCCAACGAAAAGGCTTCTTTGAGTTATATTCTTTTAAAGCATTTGAATGTTTTTCTTGAAATGACAGTCTTGTTGTTTTCAAAGAATCTTTATTAATATTAGGATAATAATAAGAGATTATTTGAATGACAGAACTTCTATAATCCTTATATTGTATTGCATGCTCAAGCCACCAATAAAACTTGTTCGTACTTTTATTGTATGAATTCTCAAGTCGTTTACAACTTTGTGCAAGGTTGTGCAGACCCAATACACGTTCTTCTGAAAGTTTGGAAAACATATCCTTGTATTCTTTTCCTATTGGTTGTACACCAATTATAGGAGAAAAGAACAATCGTTCAAATATGCCTTGAATTTCTGTATATGTCAGTTCTTTCATTAATAATCCCTTTCAATTTGTTCAAATGATGTTATTTTACTAAGTATATTTGTTCGCTGGTAATCAGACAAATTACATCCAAGAATTTTGTTCTCTTTGTTGAGAATATAATGGATAATTGCATTTCTCTCAGCCTCTTTAGAAACAACAATGTGATTAACTAGTGTAGTTATTTCAATGTCATCAAGATGGAGATACAATTCACGTGGATAGTTATCATTTAATTTCACCTTAAAGTAGTCAGCCTGCTCTTTTGACGCAAGCTTCAACCACCCTAAATTAGGAGAAGGTCTATTACAATCAGGAATAATAATTCGCCATTCTCTTTCTTCCATATAATCATATCCACATGTGTCTTTATATGGCTTGGAGAAGCCGATAATACTGTCTATTGCATTTATATCCTTTATCATCTCAGAATGTTTCTCGCGTATATCGGCTCTCATAATGAGATTTTTAAACTTCAACTCCTCTCTAGTGTTTTTAAGAGGGACTTCCATTCCATTATTCGGTATCTCTCCACCTATTATTTGATTAACAAAACCATCTTTTTGAATAGATAGTTTTATCAATTGTTCATCAAAAATCGCGTGACACCTATATTGTACCGGATTCATTATATAATCTGTCGTGTTAACAGCCTTAATCAATGCCTCACGATTAAAGCCTATCATATAATTACCATATTTTTCTCTATGTTTTTGTGTTCTGAGAAGAGGAATGTCACAAAAACAAATCATAGGTATTGCAATACCTTTGCAATTAATGATTTTATCTCCTACTTTTAATACAATATCCCAGCCATGTTTTGCTACAATTTCACCAAAAGGCTCGTAGCAATAGCTAAATCTCAAACCTTCTAATAGAATTATTTTAAAGACCTCAAATTCTCTTGTAAAATGAAATAATGACGAAGAGTTTACCATTTATATCTCCTTATTTTGAAGCAACTAATAATTCCCTGACATCAACATCTAAATGCTTAGCAATAACATAAAGCTGTTCCACCGATGGCTGAACTTTATTGGTCATCCATCTTGAAACAGTTCCAAGATTACACCCCATCTGCACAGAAAGCTTGTTCCTGTCTTATTCTTCTCAGTAAAGATAGGCTTGATACGATTATAATGTGGATAATCCATTGCTCCAAGTTGATTTGTATAGAATTAGGCATTTTATATGCAAAGGTAATAAATTGTTCGTGAAGCAACAAACTTATTCACCATTTAATTTTCATAGTTTCAAAAAAAATTCTATGGTTGGATTTTCATTTCATTTGCCCGTCAGGGCGATGTCAATGTGAATATCCATGCTTTCGGTGTCACGATACATTTCTGACTCCTTTTCCGTCACTTTCTCTACGTCAAAACTTGCGTTGGCCCTCTTCCACAACCTCTAAGTCGATGTCGTCGACGTCGGCAAGTCGATGTCGACGATGTCGGCAAACCGACGTCGACGATGTCGATTTTGAGGGTGTTAGTGTAAGCATTTGGCAGTCATGTGTTGCAGAAGTCAGGTTCTCTTCGTATCTTTGTATGACGTGAGCGAGTTTGTATTTTTATGTTTTTGCCAGACAAGAACATAATTCAAGTTTCGCAAGTGCTCAACTTCTTTAGGAGTTAAGGAGTTAAAGGAGTTATCGCTACGCTTAGGAGTTAAGCCGTTACCTTGCAAATGAGATTCCCGCCAGCCTGAGTATCGGCTTAACTACTTAACTACTGACTACTTAACTACTTCAGAAACTTGAGGATGGTATGGAGATTCAAAGGGAAAGAAGCATGGAAGTTTACAGACAATGGCTCGTTCCCTTGAATCTCCGTTTTTCCTTGCATTGCCTTTATTTTACGGTCATTCTGCATTAATCTTCGAAAATTGCTCGTTTGTTACAACCTTTTTTATTAACTTTGCAAAAATAATTAGTAGTAACATGGAAAACTATATTGTTTCTGCACGGAAATACCGTCCGGTGACGTTCGACACCGTGGTGGGACAGGGAGCTCTGACCACTACGCTGAAGAATGCCATCCAGAGCGGACGTTTGGCACACGCCTACCTGTTCTGCGGTCCACGTGGCGTGGGCAAGACCACATGTGCCCGCATCTTTGCAAAGACCATCAATTGCTTGAATCCTCGTCAGAATGGTGAGGCATGTGGAGAATGTGAGTCGTGTGCCGCTTTCAACGAAGGACGCTCGTACAACATCCACGAACTGGATGCAGCATCGAACAACTCGGTGGAAGACATCCGTGTACTTATCGAACAAGTGAGGATTCCACCTCAGATTGGCAAGTACAAGGTCTTCATCATCGACGAGGTACACATGCTCTCGCAGGCAGCTTTCAACGCCTTCCTGAAGACACTGGAAGAACCTCCCCAGCACGCCATTTTCATCCTTGCTACTACTGAGAAGCACAAGATTCTGCCTACCATCATGAGCCGGTGCCAGATTTACGACTTCAAGCGGATGGGTGTGAACGACATCGTGGGACATCTGAAGCATGTGGCTGAGCAGGAGAACATCAAAGCTGAAGATGCTGCCCTCAACATCATTGCTCAGAAGGCAGATGGAGGCATGCGTGATGCACTTAGCATTTTCGATCAGGTGGCATCATTCTGTGGCGGTAACATCACTTACCAGCAGACCATCGAGAACTTGAACGTGCTCGACTACGATTACTATTTCCGTCTGACAGACTATTTCCTTGAAGGGAAAATTACAGAATGTATGCTGACCTTGAATGAAATCCTTGCCAAGGGTTTCGAAGGGCAGTATTTCATCACAGGTCTTTCAAGTCACTTACGCAACCTATTGGTAAGCCAGGATGCACAGACGGTGGAACTGATTGAGACAAGCGACGAGGTGCGTGCCCGTTATAAGGAACAGGCACAGCGTTGCCAACCCAAGTTCCTTTTCCGTGCCATGAAACTGGCAAACACCTGCGACCTGAACTACAAGCAGAGTCCTAACAAACGGTTGCTGGTGGAACTAACCCTCATCGAGATGGCGCAACTCTCCTCCGATGACGGGGAGTCTTCCGGGCTTTGCCCTACGAAGATTCTTAAACCCATATTTACGCAGCTGAAGCAGGCTGCAAACAGCAGACAGCAGACAGCAGACAACGGAAAACGGACTGCAGATAACGAACGACAGGCAACGGACGACAGGCAACAGACAACGGACAACAGGCAACCTGCATCCAACAAGACGGCATCCCTTTCTCATCGAGGATTAGGAGGTTTCTCTCTCCGACGTGCGGCTGCAGCCGCCACAACCAACAGCGGACAGCAAGTAACGGACAACAATCAACAAACTGCCACATCGACCGCAAAAGACATGCCTTTCGATGGGAATAGTTTGACTGTGGCATGGCGTAAATTTGCGTCCAATCTGCCTCAAGAGGACATTGCCATGTCCCACCAAATGGACAACATGGAACCGATGTTGCAAGAAGACGGCAAGACCTTCTTGGTGATTGTTGATAATCCGTCTGTGCAGCACGAACTTGTCAAGATGCAAGCACGCATTGAGGCATACCTGCATGAGAAATTGCAAAACAACTCCGTCAAGATGACGACGAGACTTCGCGAAGTGACCGACAAGCACCGTGCTTACAGTCGTAAGGAAGTGCTGAGCATGATGCTTGAACAGAGTGAGGCACTCCGCAAACTGAAAGAAGAATTTGAATTGGAACTTACATAAACATGGGAAAAGGCAAACTTGCTAAATTTGCAGAGATGGCAGAGAACCCACTGGTGGTGGAGTGCCCCTTCTGGCAACTGCAACAAGACGGCTTTCCATTGAAAGGAAACTGGCATCGCGACTTTTTCAAGAACGACAACCCCATCGTGCTCGAACTGGGTTGTGGACGTGGAGAATACACCATCGGGCTTGCTCGTCGATTCCCCGACAAGAACTTTATAGGCATAGACATCAAAGGTGCCCGCATGTGGCACGGAGCAAAGACCGCCTTGGAGGAAGAGATGAAGAATGTGGCATTTCTGCGCACCAACATCGAGTGCATAGACGGCTTCTTTTCCCCTGGCGAGGTGGATGAATTATGGCTCACGTTCTCTGACCCCCAGATGAAAAAAGCCACCAAACGACTCACTTCGACTTTCTTCATGGAGCGATACCGAAAGTTCCTTGTCGATGGTGGACTCATCCATGTGAAGACCGACTCCAACTTCCTTGCCACTTACACGAAATATATAGTGGAGAAAAATGGCTTGCCGATGGAGCAATGCACCTTCGACCTATATGGAGAAAAAGATGTGGACACGTCGTTGACCGAAATCCGCACCTATTACGAAAACATGTGGCTGGAACGTGGCATCCCCATCAAGTATCTGCTCTTCCGTCTGCCCCAAGGCGGCACACTTGAAGAACCCGACGTGGAGATTCCGGTGGATGGCTACCGCTCCTATAACCACCAAGTGGTCAGCACCCGAAAGACCAGTAAATAATAAATTGTAAATGGCAAATTGTCCAATTGTAATAAATTAGATGACTATCTATCCCAAACTTATACACGATGCCCTTTCCACCGTTCGCTATCCTGGTAACGGCAAGAGCATCATGGAGAACGAGATGCTGGAGGATGACCTCCGCATTGACGGCATGAAAGTGAGCTTCTCGCTCATCTTCGAGAAAGAGACCGACCCATTCAAGAAATCGGTTGTGAAGGCGGCTGAGGCTGCCATCAAGACATTTGTGCATCCCGATGTGGAAGTGACCATCGGCACCAAGGCGAAGACAGCCTTACCACCTGAACCCGACAAGCTGCTACCAGGCGTGAAGAACATCATCGCTGTCAGCAGTGGCAAAGGCGGTGTGGGCAAATCCACAGTCACCGCCAATCTTGCCATCGGATTGGCAAAACTGGGCTACCGTGTGGGACTGCTTGACACCGACATCTTCGGTCCTTCCATGCCTAAGATGTTTGGGGTGGAGGAGGAACGCCCTTACGCTGTGCAAGTGGAAGGAAGAGACCTTATTGTGCCCGTAGAAAAGTACGGTGTGAAACTGCTTTCTATCGGTTTCTTTGTCAATCCCAACGAAGCCACTCTTTGGCGTGGCGGCATGGCGTCGAATGCACTCAAACAACTCATTGGCGAAGTGCAATGGGGTGATCTGGATTACTTTATCCTCGATACACCTCCGGGCACGAGTGACATCCATCTGACACTATTGCAGACATTAGGCATCACTGGTGCCATCATCGTATCGACCCCTCAGCAGG
>Ga0256406_1005813_pt1 | contig 12848 bp, 17 predicted proteins | sample RumenRJG_03DNA_FD_185986 | JGI IMG/M metagenome (GOLD analysis project Ga0256406, IMG submission 185986) | Bovine rumen microbial communities from Lethbridge, Alberta, Canada - RJG_03 | ecosystem: Host-associated > Mammals > Digestive system > Stomach > Rumen | place: Canada: Alberta | collected...
CGAGGTCTATGCCGACGTCAAGGCTCTCCTTACCGCATGATCCACATCAAGAAGCCTGAGCAAATCGAGCAGATGAAGGCCGCCGGGGCAGTGTCCAAGGCGGCCCTTCGCCGTGCCGGGGAGATGGTCCGGCCAGGCATCACCACTCGCGAGATCGACCAGGTCGTCGAGGGCTACATTCGCCTGCATGGGGCAACCCCAACGTTTAAGGGTTACGGTGGTTTCCCGGCGAGCATCTGCTCTTCCGTCAACGAGCAGATCGTGCACGGAATTCCCTCCCCGGCAGTTGCACTCGAGGAGGGGGACATCATCTCCGTCGACACCGGGGCAACTCTTGGGGGTTGGGTCGGTGACAATGCCTGGACATTCTATGTGGGCAACGTGTCCGATGAGCGAAAGGGCCTCTGCGAGGTAACGCGCGACTGCCTCAAGGCAGGCATCGAGCAGGCAGTTCCAGGCAACAGACTCGGTGACATCGGAGCCGCCATCCAGGAGCTTGCCGAGTCGAACGGTTACGGCGTCGTTCGCGACTACGTTGGTCACGGCGTTGGCCGCGTCATGCACGAGGACCCAAACGTTCCCAACTACGGGAAGCGCGGGCGCGGCGTTAGGCTGCAGGTGGGGATGGTCATCGCCATCGAGCCGATGATAACCATGGGCTCGTATGCATCTCATACGCTCTCAAATGGCTGGACCGTCGTTACCAACGACAACATGCCTGCCGCCCACTACGAGAACACCATCGCCATCACCAACGATGGGCCCGTCATTCTCACCACCGATGACATTGGGCCTTGGTGCGAGATGCAAGGCGGGCAAAGGCAGTCATAGCCTCCCATCTCGACAGACTGCGTCCACGTTGTGCGAATTACGTGCAACGTGGACGTTTGTGAGGATTTTAGGTAAGATATTTGGTCGCTGTCACAGCGTTGAGAGGGTCGAATTTGAGCAAACAGGATGCTATCGAGCTTGAGGGCAAGGTCATCGAGCCCCTGCCCAACGCCATGTTCAACGTCGAGCTTGAGAACGGCAAGACCATCCTCTGCACGATCTCGGGGAAGATTCGGATGAACTACATCAGGATTCTTCCCGGCGACAAGGTCGTGGTGGAGATTTCGCCGTATGACCTCACGAGGGGTCGCATTACCTACCGTTACAAGTAGGCGCTGCGGACAACGGTCGGTTATTCACGCCTGCGGCTGGGCGATGAGATAGAAGCGCCAGGCAGCACCACCTGCCGGGCCAGATGCACTACCAGTACAGGTACTGTCTACTGGAAGGAAGACACATGAAGGTACGTCCTTCGGTCAAGAAGATGTGCGACAAGTGCAAGATCATTCGTCGCCATGGCAAGGTATACGTAATCTGCGAGAACCCGCGCCACAAGCAGCGTCAGGGCTAGATAACTGAGAGGAGACTCACGTTGGCCCGTATCAATGGCGTCGACCTTCCGCGTGACAAGCGTGTCGAGGTCGGACTCACCTACCTTTACGGCATCGGCCAGACCAGCGCAACCAAGATCTGCGCGGAGACCGGTGTTGACCCCTCCACTCGCGTCAAGGACCTGACGGAGGACGAGGTCACCAAGCTTCGTGACTACATCGATGCCAACTACACCACCGAGGGCGACCTTCGCCGTGAGGTGAGGCAGAACATTGCCCGTCTGATGGAGATCGGCTGCTACCGTGGCCTTCGCCACCGCAAGGGCCTCCCCGTTCGCGGTCAGCGCACCCACACCAACGCTCGTACCCGCAAGGGCAAGAAGCGTCAGATCGGTGCAAAGAAGAAGGCGTAAGGGGATAACACAATGCCGCAGAAGAAGAATGCCCGTACCACCCGCGTGCGCCGTTCTGAGCGCAAGAACATCGCGGTTGGACAGGCTCACATCAAGAGCACCTTCAACAACACCATCGTCTCCATCACCGACCCCCAGGGCAACGTGATCTCCTGGCAGTCCGGCGGCACCGTTGGCTTCAAGGGCTCCCGCAAGTCCACCCCGTTCGCAGCCCAGCTTGCCGCTGAGGCCGCTGCGAAGGCAGCCATGGAGCACGGCCTGCACAAGGTCTCCGTGTTCGTCAAGGGCCCCGGCTCCGGCCGTGAGACGGCCATCCGCTCCCTCCAGGCTGCCGGCCTCGAGGTTTCGGGCATCCAGGACAAGACCCCCATCCCGCACAACGGTTGCCGTCCGTGCAAGCGTCGTCGCGTGTAGCTAGGAAGGACACCACTAATGGCAGTTGACAGGACGCCTGTCCTTAAGCGGTGCCGTCAGCTCGGCATCGATCCCGTCGTCATGGGAATCAACAAGGAATCTCACCGTCAGCCCAAGCAGCGTCGCCGCCAGGAGAGCGAGTACGGCACGCAGCTCCGCGAGAAGCAGAAGGCCAAGTTCATCTACGGCGTTCTCGAGAAGCAGTTCCGCAGCTACTACAAGCTGGCTCTCAAGCGCGAGGGCATCACCGGTGATAACCTCATGACCATCCTCGAGTCCAGGCTCGACAACGTCGTGTTCCGTCTCGGCTTCGCCCGCACCCGCAAGGAGGCCCGCCAGACCGTTCTCCACGGTCACATCACCGTGAACGGCCACCGCGTCGACATCCCCTCCTACCAGGTGAAGGCCGGCGACGTCGTCGCCGTGGCCCCCAAGGCCAAGGACCTTCTCCCCATCAAGGAGGCCCTCATCTCCTCCGAGCACATGGCCGTGCCCGCGTGGCTTGAGGTCGACATCGAGAAGCTCCAGGGCACCGTGCTCCAGCTTCCCAACCGCGACCAGATCGATCTCGACATCGACGCCCAGCTCATCGTCGAGCTTTACTCCAAGTAAGCCCGACTCAGTTTGGAGGTAGCAATGTCCGAGTTCATCCGGCCCACAGTGTCGGTAGAAGAGATCAGCGACAACCTCGCTCGCGTGAGCGCAGAGCCGCTCGAGCGTGGCTATGGCGACACGCTGGGCAACTCCCTGCGCCGCGTGCTGCTGTCCTCACTCGAGGGCGCAGCCGTCGAGGCCATCCAGATCGATGGCGTGCAGCACGAGTTCACCACCGTGCCGGGTGTCTACGAGGACGTCACCGATATCGTCCTCAACGTGAAGGGTCTCGTGTTCCGTTCGATGGGCACCGGCGAGGAGGCAACTGCCTCCATCAACGTCGATGGCCCCATGACGGTCACCGGCGGGGACTTTGACATCCCTGCGGAGTTCACCCTCGTGAACCCCGACCAGGCTATCTGCACGCTCGGCGCCGACGCGCACCTCTCCATGAAGATGCGCATTGGCATCGGTCGTGGGTATGTCTCCGGCGATGACAACGAGCGCGAGAGCGACCCCATCGGCATCATTCACGTCGATTCGCTCTACTCGCCCGTGCGCCGCTGCGCCAAGTCCGTCGAGCCCTGCCGCGTTGGTCGCCACACCGACTACGACCGCCTGCTGCTCGAGGTCGAGACGAACGGCTCCATCAGCCCGCGCGACGCCATCGTCGAGGCCGCCAACATCATCAACCAGCACATGACGGCCTTCATGGGCCTCGCGGACGTCGACGAGCCCCAGGAGGACGAGTCGATCTTCGCGACGGGCGCCGAGGAGGACAACGCCGAGCTCGACAAGCAGATTGAGGACCTGGACCTTTCCGTCCGCTCCTACAACTGCCTGAAGCGCGCCGGCATCCACTCCGTGCGTCAGCTCGTTGAGTTCTCCGAGAACGACCTTCTCAACATCCGCAACTTTGGCGTCAAGTCCATCGAGGAAGTCAAGGACAAGCTCGAGTCCATGGGACTTTCCCTCAAGGCTTAGGCCGCCGCTCGCATCGCATAGGAGAAGCTAGACATGAGGCACAACAAGAAGAGGGGCATGAAGCTTGGCACCGATGCCAGCCACACCAAGGCCATGAAGAAGAGCCTTGTCTCTGCCCTGCTTGCCAATGATCGTATCAAGACCCTTGAGCCCCGCGCCAAGGCCATTCGTCCCGACGTGGACAAGGTCATCACCTGGGCCAAGAAGGGCGACCTGCACTCCCGCCGCCTCGCCATCGCAAAGGTTGGCGACAAGGAGGTCGTGCGCGAGATCTTCGAGAAGGCCGCTCAAGGCATGTGGGCCGACCGCAACGGTGGCTACACCCGCATCATGAAGCTTGGCCCCCGCAAGGGCGATGGCGCTGAGGTCGTTATCATGGAGCTCGTGACCGAGGCGGTCACGCCCAAGACCAAGGCTGAGCCCAAGGCGACCGTGACCAAGGTTGCCCCCGCTCCCGTCGAGGAGCCCAAGGCCGAGGAGGCTCCCGTCGAGGAGGCTTCGACCGAGGAGGCCGCTCCCGAGTCCGAGGAGAAGTCCGAGTAGGGCTTTCCCAATCGCGGTAACGATGAGGACCCCGACCGAATGGCCGGGGTCCTTTTTGATCTTCCTGAGGGGGCTTTGACCTCATGCTATGCTCCTTGCGTTAACCATGACGTCTTTGAAGGGGGGCTGGTTCATGGCGGCTGAGCCTTCCGCTAGTTCCACGACCATTGGGGGGCTTGCGCCCCTTCACAGGCCAGACCGGTCCGAGCGCGAGCCTCCGCTGGTCAATGGGGCCCCTGCTGCCGGCACGCTCGTGCTCTGCGTGGGATACCGTGGCGCCAAGTTTTCAGGCTTTGCCGAGCAACCGGGCATGCGGACGGTGGCAGGCGAGCTTCGCCATGCGCTCTCTACCGTTCTGCGGCGTGAGGTCGAGCTTGTCTGCGCAGGACGAACCGATTCTGGCGTCCATGCGCTCTCGCAGTTCGTGAGCGTCCCTGTGAGCGAGGAAGAGCTAAAGCTCGACGCACGAACTCTTTCTCGCTCTCTCGTGGCCCTGACGCCTGACGACATCTCGATCAGGGGCCTCTACCGCGCCGATGCGCTCTTCTCGGCACGCTTTGACGCCACCTCGCGGTCCTACCGCTATCGCATTGCCACGGGAGACGCGCGTCCCGTGCTCGCGTGGGATCATGCCTGGTGGTATCGCGGCGAACTGGACGTTTCTGCCATGGCGGCGGGTGCCTCCTATCTGGTGGGGGAGCATGACTTCAAGAGCTTCTGCAAGGCGTCGTCCGCTGAGGGCAAGCCCACGTCTCGCTGCCTCGAGAGCGTTGAGGTCTCCCACGTTGAGGAGGCTGGCGAGAAGCTCGTTGCCATCGACGTGACGGGCAACGCATTCCTGCACAACATGGTTCGCACCATCACCGGCACGCTCGTCGAGGTTGGGCGGGGACACCGGGAGCCCTCTTGGGTGAGGCAGGTGCTCGCCGCGCGCGACAGGGTCGCCGCCGGGCCATGCGCCCCCGCGCAGGGTCTTACGTTTGCCTGGGTAGAATATCCCGACGGACTTCTCACGCCCTGGGCCTAGATTGGGCCTTACCACTTGGAGGACAAACCTTGGATATGCTTGTCGACGTCATAGCCGACTCCGTGCTGGACACACTTGAGCTCGTGCCGTTTCTGTTTGTGACCTACCTTGCCATGGAGACGCTCGAGCACTCCACCGAGGGACGCATGCAGGGGCTCGTTGCCCGTGCAGGGCATGCGGGTCCCATCGTGGGCGGGCTTCTCGGCGCGGTTCCGCAGTGCGGCTTCTCGGCCATGGCGGCCACGCTCTACTCGGGAGGAGTGGTGACGGCGGGCACGCTGGTTGCCGTGATCCTCTCCACCTCCGACGAGATGGTCCCCGTGTTTCTCGCCCACCAGGAGCCGGCGGGTCGACTGCTCTCGATCATGCTCCTCAAGGTGGTCGTGGGTATTGTTGTGGGACTGCTGCTCGACGCCGTGCTGCATGCCGTGCGCCATGTGGGCAATCCCCAGCCGCACATCCATGACCTCTGCGAGCGCGCCCACTGCCACTGCGAGGATGACGAGGCAGGGTCCGACGCGTCGCCCGAGTCGGACGCGGACGGTCACGGCGAGGCCGAGCGTGGCCACCACCACGGTCACGGCCACTGGGCCATCGTGCGCTCCGCTGCCATCCACACCGTCCAGGTGACTGGCTTCATCCTGCTCGTGACGTTTCTCTTTGGCCTGCTCATCGAGGTCATGGGGGAGGACGCGCTCGCACAGCTCCTGGGCAGCCATCCGGTGAGGGCCACCTTCCTCGCCGCCCTCGTGGGCCTCATCCCCAACTGCGGCGCGTCTGTCGCAATCACCGAGCTCTACCTCGACGGCGTTCTTGCCGCCGGTCCCATGGTCGCCGGGCTTCTCGTCTCAGGCGGCGTGGGCCTGCTCGTCCTCTTCCGCACAAACCGCGACGTGCGCCAGAACGTTGCCGTCACCGCGTTCATCTACGCGGTCGGGGTCGTCGTTGGCCTGGCCGTCTCGGCTTCGGGTATGCTCTTCTAGACGCCGGGGGACCGGCGCCAGAGATCGGGCGACGGAAGGGGTGCCATGGCCAGGCAGCGCGAGCGCTTCGAGAGGACGGACGTTCCAAGGGACAACCCGCATCGAAACCTCATCGCGGTCATCGTGCTGGTCGCTGTCTTTGTCGCCTGTGGCGTGGTTGGCACGCTGGCATGGCGGCGCGCGCAGGCGCAGTCGCACCTGGGAGACAGCAGCCTGAGCTCCTCGGTGAAAAGGACGTCCAAGGTCTCTGACCTCGGCTACACGGTCTCGGGCGACACCTTCATGGGCGTCTTGCTCCTCACGACGGACTCGCTCGATGCCTCCCAGACCGGGGGAGCAAACCTCTCCTCCGCGGAGCTTCTGGTCTACGACGAGACCGCCGCCACGGGCACGCTCGTGTCCATCCCCATTGACGTCAAGGTTACGAATGACGGGCAGGACACCACGCTTGCCGAGCTCTTTCATGGCTCCGGCGCAGGAGCCTGCGTCGCCCCGCTGTCTTCTGCGACAAACCTGCCGGTCACGCACGTGATTGTCTCGACCAATGCGGTGTGGGACGAGATTCGCTCCCTTGCAGGCAGTGGCGTGAACACCCTCATTGGTCGTGCAACGGAGTTCCTCTCGTCCATACGCACCGACATGTCCTCCCAGCAGCTGCTCGACCTTGCCGAGAAGGTGCAGTCGGCGGGGACGTCGGGCCTCTCGAAGGTGGATGCCCCTATGGTGGAGGAGACGACCACCGACGAGGGCGGCAATTCCGTCTCGACGGGATATAGCGTGATTGACCAGGCATCGCTTGGGCTGGCCGTGGGGACGCTCGTGAGCAACGCCGAGTAGCGCCGCGGCATCCCGCGGGTCGCTGGCTAACGCGTACGCCGACCCTTGAGGCATGGCTCCCTCCTGCGCTTTATTTGTAGTAATGGTAGTCGAGCGTGATTGTCACGCAGGCTCCACGAACGGCTGATAACCTTTCCTCATCCTTTGGTGGGGGCTGTTCTGCAGCCCGCTGGGACGGTCTTCGGGGAGGAGAGTCGCGCCAGGATATGCCAAGCACTGCGTACAGGGAGCCGGTCGTATCGATTGTCGTTGCCACGCACGATGACGCTGCCACGATTCGGCGAGCCCTCGAGAGCATCCAGAACCAGACGATGAGAGACCACGAGACGATCGTTGTCGACGACGGCTCGACAGACGGCACGCCAGGCATCGTTGACGCGATGGCCGAGAGGGACCTCACCATCTCGCTGGTGCGTGCCGAGGGCTGCGGACAGGCTGCCGCGCTTGACCTTGGCATGTCTCGTGCCCGTGGACGTAACCTCGTATTCTTTGATGCGACCGGCTGGGCGAACCCAGACATGCTGGCAGACCTTCTCGGCGTGGCGGAGGAGTCCTCCCTCGAGCTTGCCATCGCGGGCTTCTCGGCATCCGCCCAGGGAGACGGACATCGCGAGGAGGCCGTCGAGGCAAATCAGCCCGCCTATGTCTTCCCGACCCAGCATGACTTCCGCGCGGGGGCCTGGCAGCTCTTCGAGGGCAACCTGCTCTCGTCCCCCTGTGCCAAGCTCTTCCTGCGCTCGCGCATCGAGCGCCTGGGGCTCTCGTTTGCCGATACCGGTGACGACTGCAGCGACGCCCTCTCGTTCGTGGCGGGTTACGTGCGCGACGTCGAGCGCGTTGGTCTTACGGGGAACGTTCGCTATCACCTCGAGTGCCGCTCGCCGCAGAAGCTGCCAGGCTTCTCGCTGCGCGACTACCGGGCCCTTGAGCGCCAGTACGGCACCCTTGTGGGTGTCTACCACCACTGGGGCCTTGACGGAGACCCCACCAGCATGGGCCTCATCCAGAACCGCTACTTCGAGTGCCTCGTGGACTGCGTGGCGGGGGTCTTCTCGGACCGTTCGGGGCTCTCTGCCGCCGAGCGCCGGCGCCTTGTGGGCGAGATGGTCTCGTCCGACAGGGCCCGCCTTGCCGCCGACGTGGCACGCCCCCGTGGCGTTGGTGCGAAGGCGATGCAGGGGCCAATCAGGTCTGGCAATGCCGGGCTTGCGTACACCGAGGGGTTTCTCGCCTCGTTCATGAGGCGCGGCGGCGAGAGGGGCCTTGGGCCGTTCTGCACGTCGCTCTAGGCTCGGCGGGGCCCAGCGCCTGCATGCCGCAGAATGCCGCTTTCTACTCGCCCTTGCCGGTGCGGCCTCTGCGGTGCCGCAAGAAGCTCGTGATTGAGAACCACGTGTAGCTGGGGCTGGTGTGCCGCAGGCGGTACCACACCTCGCTTGCGGCGGCGGGCAGCATCGAGAGGCGGCCGACCTTAGGGTCTGGCTGGCCCGTGAGCTCGCAGTAGAGCCGCTTTGCCGCAGGCGTCACGAGCGGCTGCTCCATCACCAGGTCGTAGTCGAGCCTCTGGTAGACGTCCGTTACCGCCTCGCGGATGCCAGGGTGGTCGAGGCCGACCGCGTCGATGGCGAGCCCGCAGTAGTTGATGGCGCGCTTCGTCTGCGCCGAGAGAACCCGCTTGTCCGTGACGCCCAGGCGCTCGACGATGTCCTGCATGTCGTTCCAGCGCTTTATCGGCAGCAGGGGGTCTCGGCGCGTGGAGGCGACGAGCTTCTCCTCGGTGTCCTCGCGGTAGTTGTAGTAGGGACGGTTCACGTAGGCTATGCGGTCGGTCTGGCAGAGGGTCTCCACCAGGAAGGGGTTGTCCGCCCAGGCGGCGCCCGGGTACTCGCGGAAGCGTATGTGCTTCTCGTCCAGGAAGGCCTTGCGATAGAGGGCCGTCCAGATTGACGGGTGGTGCTCGAGGAGCGCCACGCCATCGCCAATCGCGAAGGGCTGGCTCGGCGGGTTCACGCGGTCCTGGTACAGGCAGACCGTGCGCAGCTCGTTGTGGGTGCCGGAGTTGAAGATGCGCCAGTAGGACGACTTCACGACGTCAACGGGTCCGCCCTCGAGGGAGTCTGCGAAGGCGAGGAGGTCGCCAAACATGTTGCCAGTAAGGTAGTCGTCCGGCTCGACGATGGCCACGTAGTCTCCGGTTGCCGCGTCGATGCCCGTGTTGCACGCCGCGCCGTAGCCGGCGTTGGGCTTGTCGATCACGCGGACGCGGGGATCGCGCGCGGCGTGCTCGCGCATGATGTCGAGCGAGCCGTCCGTCGAGCCGTCGTTCACGCAGATGACCTCGATGTTCGCAAACGGCAGCATCTGGATGCTCGTGAGGCACTGGTCGAGGTAGCGCTCGACGTTGTAGGTGGGCACCACCACCGACACCTTGTGCGAGAAACGCCTGTTGCTCCCGGATGTCCTGCCGTCTGGATTCGTGGCTTCCACGTGACCTCCCTGCCGCCGACCGCCACGGTGGGTCCGCGGCCGTACCCTATAATACAGTGACTCGGCGATGGGCCGCCGCTTGGCCCGTCCGCGATGCGCCGTGCACGTCGTACCGACCGCCGTAACCTTGGATGGGACATGGACTGTCTTGCTATTGTGATAGTCACCTTCAAACGCCAGGAGCTGCTGGGCCGCCTCTTCGACTCTATTGCGGAGCTCACGGTGGCGCCGTGGCGCGTGGTGGTGGTGGACAACGAGAACTCACCCAAGACGGCCAGGATGGTGGCGGACTTCTCGGCGAGGCTCTTGGCGCAGTGGGGCGAGACGGGCTCTGAGCCTGATTCTGCGGGTGGAACCGCTCGTGTGGTCTATGACCCGCAGGAGACCAACACCGGCGGCTCTGGTGGCTTCTCAGAGGGCGTGAGGCGCGCCTTTGAGCTTGGTGCCGAGTGGTTCTGGGTCATGGACGATGACGTCGCGGTGCTCCCCGAGGCCCTTGAGCGTCTGGAGCCGTGGTCTGCCCGCTACGACGTGGTGCAGGGCCAGCGCTACGACTACGATGGTACGCCCTTCTTCTGGCAGCACCACTTCATGACGTCGTTGTGCATCTACAACCCGCTCTCGCGCGCGGGCTTCAACGGCGCGGACCACATCGACGTGAACGTCATGTGCTTCGAAGGCGGGCTCTTCCGGCGTCGGGTCGTCGAGAGGATCGGGCTGCCGGACTATCGCTTCTTCATCTACTACGACGACGCCACCTATGGCTACCTGGCAAGCAAGGTGTGCCAGCCCGTGTTGGTGCCGGACTACGTGCTTCGGCGTACGCGTGAGGTGCCGCACCAGGAGGTCGGCGCGTCGGGCGTGCGGCAGATCTCCTCTACCTCGGACATGACCCGCTACTACATCATGCGCAACCGCGGCTACATGGCGCGCTACTTCATGCTTCACGGCGACTACAACCCCGTGGGCTATGGCTTTGGCACGTTCCTCTCGTTTGCCAAGGAGTTCCTGCGTCTGGTGCTGGTGGACCGGGGGCACTTTGGCCCCAGCTGGGCAAGGCTCTGGGCGGGGTATCGCGACTCCAAGAAGGCCCTGCACGACCCTGCCTGGGAGCCCATGCCGCCTTTGGGATAGGCGACTGCGCTATTCGAGAAGCACCCGGCGCGGTCTACCAGATGCCATTCCCATTTGCCGACTCGCTCTCTTTCTTGGCGACGTCGTGCTCGACTACGTCCCAGTGCTCGGCCAGCATGCCATCCTCGAGGCGGTAGATGTCCACCACCTTGTTGACGGTTCCGTTGCCAAGCGTGCAACGGAAGAAGACATAGACGATGTCTCCCACCTCGTCGCAGCGGATGACCTCGCAGCGGGGCTTGAGCAACGTGAAGAACTTGATGAACTTCTCGAACCCCTCGAGGCCGTCCTCGACCGTGGGGTTGTGCTGGATGTAGTTCGGCGCAACATAGTCCGAGACCTTCGAGACGTCCCAGCCGTTGAATACATCTCGATAGAAATCCAGGACGATCTGCCTGTTTGAGAGACCTTCGCGTGCCATATCCTGCCTCCGTTTGTCGTTTCCTCCGATCGCGCCGGTGGTTCAGATTGTTTGCGACCGGTTGCCTTGCTTGCCGTGGCGGTGACTGCCCCTGCCTGGTGCGGGTCCAGTTGGTCCGATGCGCTCAGGGGACGAACTACGCACGGCAGCGATTTGGGTTTGTGTGGTGCAGCGCTTTTTTCGTCCCAGGCTCAGCCGTGCGTAATTCGAAGACCCCAGCAATCCCACTTGGGTCGGTCCCGGTGCGCCCGGCTACTTCTCGTACATGGTGAGGTGCACGTTGGGGTTCTCGAGCGCCACCCGAGCCACCACGGCGCAGAGGGTCCCAAAGAAGGCGCGCCGCTTGGGGTCGGGGTCATCGCGGTAGCGCACGACGTCGACGCGCGTGCTCTCGGTCATGTCGCCGAGGCAGTCCTCCAGCGCGGCGAAGTTGTTGCCAAAGTAGCTGGGGAACTTCAGCTTCTTCGCGATCTGCTGGAATATCTCCTGCTCGGAGTCTCTGCTTGCCTCGCGGATCTTTACAGTTGCCAAGGTTTCTCCTAGTAGAGCTGCTCGAAGGTCTTGTAGTGGTCTGGCGTGTAGTACACGAGGCCGTCGGTGGAGTACACAATGCGCTCTGGCCCGCGGTGCCCGCCCTGGTAGTTGACGTCGCATTCGTGCCAGGTACGGTCAGGGGCGTCTGGAAGCGCATGGTCATCATTGTAGAAGACGCTGCCGCCGATGCTCTTGCCCGGGCAGACTTCGTTGAGGTTGCCCTTTTGTGGGTCCCATCCGGCCTTGCGGGCCTTGGTCTTTGAAATGAAGTTTGGCGGGAGTTCGCCATACGTGTGCAGGTAGAGTGCCACGTCGTCCTTGCTGGTGTAGCTGCCGTCGCGTGAGATTGCCGTGGAAGTGGGGGAGGGGGCTTCTGCTTGACGGGCAGATTTGCTTTCGCAAGCGGTGAGGGTGAGGCCAAGCGTGGTCGCCAAGAGCACAGCAACAAGAGCCAATGCAAGCCTGTGAAGTCGTCCCATCGCCTCTCCTCATGGCAGGATACGTGGTCCTGTCGATTGTACGATGCGCGAGGGGCAGGCCGCACGTGTCCTGGCTGCTCCGGAGATGCGTTTGAATCGTTGCTGTGACGGGCGGAACTTGTCGGAGACGCAGAATTGCATCGAACCGCCCTTTGTTACATCGAATTACGGGTCATTTGCATCGAACTGCCCTTCGTTACACGTGGTTCCAAGGTGGCCTTGAGTATCGAATCCAATGATTGCGCATATTATTTAAATAATCATCCGTAACTATGCATATTCTTTGAGTTGCTACTTTGAGCAGCTCAGAAACCATATGTAACGAAGGCCGGTTCGGCGCAAATACGGCCAAAACAGTGTAATGAAGGGCAGTTCGATGCAAGGGAAGATGCTTCCTTGATCGTCCAACTCAGCCATCTGGAAGAACGGGCCCCGAAGCCAGCCGGCTTCGGGGCCCGAACACGCGGGAAACCTTTTGAGAAGCACTGCGCTACTCGGCGGCGAGCGTCTCGGTGATGCTTGCGGCTGCGGTCTTGCCGGCGCCCATGGCCAGAATGACCGTTGCGGCACCAGTGACGATGTCGCCGCCAGCCCAGATGCGGGGGTTGGAGGTGCG
>Ga0256406_1005814_pt1 | contig 12848 bp, 16 predicted proteins | sample RumenRJG_03DNA_FD_185986 | JGI IMG/M metagenome (GOLD analysis project Ga0256406, IMG submission 185986) | Bovine rumen microbial communities from Lethbridge, Alberta, Canada - RJG_03 | ecosystem: Host-associated > Mammals > Digestive system > Stomach > Rumen | place: Canada: Alberta | collected...
GTCACGTCATGAAGGCTGGGAGCTTAGTCAGATATACGCTGACGAGGGTATCAGCGGTACATCGTTACAGCACAGAGACTCATTTGTAAGAATGATACAGGACTGCAAGACAGGAAAAATCGACCTTATCATCACAAAAAGTGTATCCCGTTTCGCAAGAAATGTCCTTGACTGCATCGGCTATGTCAGGGAGCTTGCCAAATTACAGCCGCCGATAGGTGTTTTCTTTGAGACAGAGAACATCTATACACTCAATCCCAACAGCGAAATGAGCCTGTCATTTATCTCTACGCTTGCTCAGGAAGAAAGCCATAACAAAAGCGAGATCATGAATTCCTCTATTGAGATGCGTTTCCGACGTGGAATCTTCCTGACACCGCCGCTTCTTGGTTACGATCAGGACGAAAATGGTGACCTTGTCATCAATCAGGAAGAAGCAAAGACGGTCAGGCTGATATTTTTCATGTACCTATACGGGTATACTTGTGTTCAGATCGCTGAAACGCTTACACGATTAGGGCGAAAGACGAAAAAAGGAAATACAAAATGGTCTCCTGGGGCAGTCCTTCAACAGCTTGAAAACGAACGTCACTGCGGTGATGTTCTTGCAAGAAAGACCTGGACACCGAGCTATCTGGACCATAAAGCCAAGAAAAATAAGCAAGACCGCAATCAGTATCTGATGAGAGATCATCATGAAGCTATCATATCAAGAGATGATTTTATAGCCGTACAGCGCCTGATAAGCAATGCCAAGTACGGGTGCAGCAGGATACTGCCACAGCTCAGTGTTATACACGAGGGTGCGTTAAAGGGATTTGTCATTATCAATCCGAAATGGGCGGCTTTCACAGCAGACGATTACCGGAACGCCAGTGCAAGCGTTTATGAGGACGGTCATGTTTTCTCGGATGAGCATCAAATCAATGTCAATGCAGGAGATTTTGACCTCAGAGGTTTTCAGGTCGCAAGAGCAGAATTGTTCAATACACGGGAGAAAACCAGTATCTCATTCACAACTTCTAATATCAAGTTCTCAGCCGGATGCCTGAAAAAGCTCCCTAAAGTGATATATGTTGAAATGCTGATACACCCCGAATTAAAACTGCTTGCAGTGCGTCCTGCGGCAAAGAACAGCAAGAATGCGATCAAGTGGTGTGTCCTGAAAGAGACCGATCATCAGCCAAAATCCATAGGCGGTAAAGCGTTTTTGCCGAGAATATTTGAATTGCTCGATTGGGATATAAACTGCAAATACAGTGTCCGAGGTGAGCGGTTATCAAATGAAGCCGGAACAGAAGCAGTTATTCTTTTCAAAATGACCGATACGGAAGTATTCTATCGGGATAAACCACCCGAAGGCGATGATACTGTATCTCCCGTCAGTTCCAAGACTATTCGTGCATTTCCTTTGCACTGGACAGCAAGTTTCGGAGATGAATACTACCGTCAGGCACAGATCAAGGAATTGCTGAACTTTACAAATAATAAGACGTGGAATACCTCCTCAGAGGGCATACCATATATAACAGAGGAGCTTGATGTTACTTCGTCGTCCGTTCTTGAAGCGGAGATTGACAGTATGATCGAAAATATTGAGAAAGCAGATGATAACCATGAATGAACCTGAATACAGAAACGCTGTCCAGCCTTCTATGATATCGGCAAATGCTGAGATTCCAGACAGCGAAGACATCGAGGTAGATGACAGCTTTTTTGATGATGAAATAGATGTTGTAAGAGCTGAATACGCATCTGACAGCAATGAGCCGACGATATCATTTAATAACTGTCAGCTATATGTCAATATGGTCTGCATTAAAAAGTTCCCTGAGACCGACTATGTGCAGTTCCTTATCAACAAAACAAAGAAACAGCTCGCACTGCTCCCGTGCCGGGGAGACGAACGGGACGCATTTCTTTGGCGGACTATAAACAGTAAGAACGGTAAGAGACAGCCGAAATACATAACCGCTCAGATATTCAGTGCTATGTTGTTTGATTACATGGGCTGGGATATGCACTGCCGATACAGGCTCATAGGAAAAATCAAGATCTCAAGGGGAATAAAGCTCCTCGTGTTTGAATTAGGCTCATACAGAGTCTTTACAAAGGGATCAGCCGCAGGCAGTGAAACCGAGCGTTCACAAGGCTTTTTCCCCGATGATTGGAAAGGTCGGTTTGGTCTGCCGTACAAAGAGCATGACCGAATCATGGAGATCGCTACCTTCAAAAATTATGCTACCATAAGCATAACAGATAATAATACAGCGCCAGAAGATACAACAGGAGAAAAGGTGACCGATTATGAAAACGAAATTGCCAATCCTGAAAACTGATCCTGATTTTCAAAGCCTGAAACCACCGCTACGCCGAGAAGCGTATGAGGAACTTGAACTGAACATCGTTTGTAACGGCTGCCGTGATCCGATCAAAGTATGGGGGGATTATATCATAGACGGGCATAAGCGCTATAAAATATGCCATGAGTATGAAATTGAATTTAAGACAGAAGAAATACTACTGAAATCAAGAGAGGACGCAATATCTTGGATATGTGCCGATCTCCTTCATAATCATGAGCTGCCTGAAAACTATCAGCATTATCTTATCGGAAGAAAATATTTAGCTGAAAAAACTGTCGGTATTATGAATATCACGGGAACGAACCAATATACGATAGAATCCATGGAACGGAAGCCGCACACAGGGAAAACTTCAACAAAGATTGCCAATGAGTTTCATATTGCACATTCCACAGTAAGAAAATATCGGCAATATGCTAAAGCAATAGATCAACTGAAAGCAGTGTTTCCCGATTTTGGTAGAAAAATCCTCTTTGGAGAAGTAAAAATATCACAGGATAACATTATCCTACTTGCCAAAAAGCAGATGGACGAAATAAGGCAGATAATTGCAAACACAGCTGAGAACGGAAAAGTTACAACATCAGACATTGAGGGCAGAGCAGATCGCATAGAAAAAGAGGTAATCCCTGTTGCAGCTAAAGCTACGGTAAAGGATATGCCCGCATTTGACCCTGATGCGTATGTATCAAGTCTGACACTGACGATCCCTTCATGGATCAGCAGTATCAAACGCACCGCCGCCAATTCCGATATAAAAACGCTGTCAGTAAAGGCAAGGTATGATCTTGTCAAAGTGCTGAATGACCTCATTTCAATATCAACAACAATAAAGAACATATTGGAGGAGAACTAAAATGGAAGATTACTCGAAATATGTACCGAATGTTATATTTGAACAGATACCGATCAAAAACCTTGTTTCCAGTCAGGATTATCAGCGTAATCTCTCTATGAAGCACGTCAAAAAAGCTGTTGAGAATTTTGACTTGTATCAGATCAATCCTGTAAAAGTCAGCCGCCGAAACGGCATCAATTACGTTTTTAATGGTCAGCATACCATAGAGATCGTAGCAACAGTATCCGGTTCCCGTGATACTCCTGTCTGGTGTATGGTCTATGACGATCTGTATTATGAACATGAAGCCGACATCTTTGCCAATCAGATGAAGTACACCAAAGCTCTCAGTCCCTATGAGATATTTGTTGCCAATATTGAAGCCGGAAACGATAAACAGCTTATCATCAGAGACCTGGTGGAGTCATTCGGCTTACATATTTCATCGACAAAACAGGTCGGTGCTATCTGTGCAATATCGACCATTGAAAATATCTATGATAAATATGGACTGCAAAATCTCACAAGGGTGCTTAGTCTGACGATCGGTACATGGGAGGGCGATGTAAACTCTTTCTCGGCAAATATGCTCAGTGCTATGGCAAGGTTGATTTTCACCTATGATACAGAGCTTGTAGACGATGTTTTCAAGGAGAAGCTCGGAGAGCGATCCATAAGAGAGATCACTCGCAGCGCCCATGAAAGAAGCATCGGCTCTCTTGGATTTGCTGAGGCGATCCTGTTCTTTTACAACAGAAAAATGAAGTATCCTCTTGATATTCTGAAACTTCATAAAACCAAAGGTCGTAAGCCTGTTATGTACTCCGAGGAAGATGAAGCGGAAAATATGGAAGAGTACATCAACGGAACGGATAATTCATCACAAGATGATGAAACAGATGAGCAGCAGAGCTTTTTTGCTCCTGCACTAACCGATAATGCCCTGAATTATTAATTGAAACTGTGGTTTTGCACTGGGGAAAGTGCTATGATTGCTGCGCATTTCACAAGAATAGTTACAGATTCTCCGCAGAGCTGGACTCCTGGTTTGCTGTGGTATATAATGTATCTACAATAAAACTTATGGAGGTCACAGATATGTTGAAAATCTCAGAATTGGCAATGCCGAGAACACGAAAGGTCACTACCGTCTATAACGGAAAGCGTGAGGTCTGGACAGACTATGAGGAAGCGAAGGCATATTTCCTTGAATTGATGATGTCTACGGACGGCGAGGAGCATGAACGTGCGGAGTGCGTTTATATTCAGCTTATGCACGGACTTGACGAGTGCAGTGATGAGGACTGAAAGGAGCTTGGGTATGCTGAATAAAATTATGATGACAGGCAGGCTCACTTCCGAGCCTGCACTCACAACAGACAATGGAAACCATTATTGTAGATTTGGCATCGAAGTTGAGCGACCGAGACATTACATGACTGATATATCTAAGAGTGACACATTTATCTGTATCGCCTATGACCGAAACGGCGAAATGATCAGCAATCTGTTCTCTGAAGGAGAGACTATTACTATGGTTGGTTCGCTCAGGAATGCTGGAAATAATTCCACAGAGATCGTTGTGGAGGAAGTACATTTCTCAAGCGGTGGACATAAGAATACTGCTGATGCTGGTCTATTATTTTGATCTGATATAGTATTATCGGGTATGCTCAATCAATATTTTGAGTATACCCATTATAACGCTATCAGAGTTAACCTAAAAAAGATTAAAAATAGTACTTGACAAACGTATAAATTTGTGATATTATATTTGGTGAGGAGGTGTATCAGGATGACATATACTAAATTTGGCGAGTTCATGAGAGTCCTTCGTGTTCAGCATCATGAGGTCATGGGCGATGTTGCTAAACTGCTCGGTGTCTCTACTCCTTTTTTATCAGCGGTTGAAAACGGGCGGAAAAATGTCCCCGATGAATGGTTTGACATCATTGCTGAGCATTACGCTCTTTCAGATGATGAAATTGCAGACATGAAGATGGCGGCTGAAAATTCAAGAAATCAGGTGAAGATCACGCTGTCCAAGTCAGAAAACTATCAGAGAGAGGTGGCATTGCAATTTGCCCGCTCATTTGATGGAATTGACGAGGATACAGCAGAAAAGATCATGGCTCTGCTGAAAAGGAGTGGTAATAACTAATGGATTATATGACCAAACCCCTAAGCAGAATTGCTATCAGGCAGATCAGCAAATATGTTAGAAGGATTTTTGGACTGAACGAGTCAGAACCGTTCCCCGTTCTTGAGATTCTCGAACGTACTTGTATTATATTTGAAGGTACAGAGTATTCTGTGCTTGAAGACGATAAACTGCCTGCTGATGTTTTTGCCTGGTGTTATCCAAAGCCCGAAGGCGGATTCATGATCGAGATCAAACAGACAGTCTATGATGGTGCTTGCTATCACGGCAACAGAGCTTTTCTGTGCTTCATATGTCATGAAATATGTCATGTGATACTGTTCTATCTTGGTTATACGCCTGTTTCAACCCGTACTCTCGCAAAAGATGAAGAAATCCCTGCATATTGCAGCGTTGAATGGCAGGCAAAAGCACTTTGCGGCGAGTTGACCATTCCATATGACGCTACTGTCGGTATGAAAGCCAAAGCGATTATGGAGAAATACCCTGTAACAGAAGCCTCTGCGAAGTATAGGGTAAAGCAAGACAAGAAGAAAAAATGACTGTACTGTATTGAAAGGTAAGGTGATCCCGATGGACTACGATCAAGACAAAGGAAAAACGCACTGACAAGTTGCTGGTAACAACAAGTCAATGCGCTTTAGGGTGTTATGATATAATCATAACGGTTGCACGAATATTATATCACAACTCCCTCTCCTTTGTCAAGCGGCAGATTGTACGAATCTATCATCTGTTTCCCTGTTGACAGGAGAAAGGAGTATATTTTTGAAGAAAAACAACAATTTAATACGACTGCTCAATCTGAACTACCTTATGCTGACGAACAGAACGGTGTCCTGCGGTGGTATGGATTTGCCTGCTATCAACTGCAATGTATCGGTGCTTCCTGATTATATTGCTCTGTATAGTCAGACAAGTCTTTATCACAAGACGGAGCATACCGCCGTAGCATTCTTTCAGTTCGATGAGGATTTTGACGGTAAATTCGGTCTGTATTGGGCTATTTACTACAATGTCGAGGAACGCTTGGCGTATTTCAAGGAGCGTTTCAAAGGCATTAAGTATGTCATTATCCCCGATTTTTCGGAGCTTGGTGATATTCATAAGATTGAGAATAACTATCGGCTGTTCAAAGGTCGAATTATCGGGCTTTGGTTCATGTTTGAAGTCGGTGCAGTCGTAATTCCAAACATTACATTTCCTACCGAGGAAAGTGCTGATTTCGCACTTGACGGATACGGCGATTGTTCGGTTGTAGCTATCAGCACCAAAGGACATATGGACGATCCTGCCGAAAATCTGAGGTTAAGAGCAAATATCGGACTGACGGTTGATAAGCTCACGAACCTTAAAACAATCATTGCATACGATGTGTGCAGTACCAATGATGCTACGCTTGATACATTCTCCTACGCTATCGAAAGAGGTATCGAGGTCGTTATACCCGATAATACGTTGAAGAATCGTAATATGACCTTGTATCAGGAAAGGCATACTCGAAAGGCGGTGGTGTCATGAACCACGGCAATTCGGGACTTGCACATGGTACAAGCGGTTCTCCGCAGCTTACGATTGAAAATCAGGAAATGGCGGAGAAAGCTAAGGAAAATGAGGCTAATGTCAAAAAAACGTATCCGGGTGGTAGAACATATAAGGAGTATGTTGATTTAGCAAGAGACCCTTCACACGCAAACAAAGTGCTTCCACAAGGACGTAAAGAACGAATGATTGGTTTAGACCTTGAAAAGCAGGGAATACTCCACAAAATCATTCGTGATCCCCAAAAGGACAAAGGAGCAGAGTTCATTGATACTGTTACCGGCATAAAATGGGATGTAAAAAGCTTTGTTTCACACCCTAAAGGAGCAACTTCTGCAAGAAGTGGCGCATTTCGATTGTCCCGTGCTATTGCAAAGGTTGAAAAAGAGTTTGCTAACGGGCATAATGTAATTCTTGATACCCGAAGATTAACTAAATCTGATAGAGAAGCTCTTATAAACGCTATTAACGATAAGGGATATTCAGATAGAATAATCTGGTATCACAAAAAGGGGGAATGATATATGAATGCCGAACTTAATGGTATCTTTAGCCGTCATGCCGAATGGCTTGAATCTGAGGGCGAAAGCGGAAATCAGCTTGTTCTTGATAATATAAGCTCTGAACAGTTGACAAGTGAACAGTTACAGCTTTTGACAGATTCAATTCTCACGGAATGTTCGTTTACTGATATCGTGCTGAATGAAATTGACCTTTATCATACTGAGATGTATTCGTGTAAGTTTAGCAAGACTTCGTTTCGTAAGGTTCAGCTCATCAAAAGTGAAGTAAATGACACCGAGTTTACAGACATAAGTTTTGAATGTGCCAATTTCAGCAACGCAGAATTTTTCGACTGTAATTTTCTTAGATCCACTTTTGATAATTCAACTTTTGTCAGCGTGGGTATATGGAACACTGTATTTGCCGAATGTACCTTTGCGAATATTGATTTTGAGAGCGCATATATTGAAAATGCTGTATTTGTAAATCCGAAATTCATAAATCCTGTTAATCTTGATAAGGCAACAAAAATTATCGTAAATATTGGTACTATCCAAAAGCCAGTCTTGCTCAGTCATGAAGAATCGGTAAAATGGATACAAGATCATACCATTTAATAACATTAAGTTAATTCTTAATGCTATCTATAATGGTGAACAGAGATTATGATAGGATTTTACTATGGATACATTAGGACTTAAAATCGTTGGTACAGCAGTTTCCGTTCAGGGAATAAAAATCATCAGAGCAGAAACTAATATGTCTATTTCTGAAATCAAAAGCAGAGCTGCGCAGAACGCATACATTGTTGAGTGTGATGCGGTTGACGAAAATGGACTTGCACTTATCATAAGGCTTTTCAATAAGCTGACAAGTGCTGGCATCTCATGTGAGCTTTATGAACACGGGAGACTTAGTTCCATTGAATTCTTTAATAATCTCACCGATATGTACTCTGAGATTGACACAGAAGTTGATACGCTCATTGATAACGAATTAAACGATGAAGCATAAACGATATGAATTATAATAATCTATACGCCGATTTCAATTCACTGTTTCCTGAATGCACCGATGAACTTAAAGCATTGGCAAATGCGGCAGATGCAGAAGAAACAGACGGTATGCATATTATGTTCTCGTTTGTTGTTATTCCTTTCATTCTTGATCTTCTCAATAATGATGAGGCTAAACAGTATATGGGTACTAATATGATAGAGTGTTGTAAAAGAGCAGAGCAGTTCTTACAGGTCGGTGAATAAACGTAAACAAGCGGTCAACCTACACAGGCTGACCGCTTTTCTGTCTATTTTTCGTATTTATGAAGCTATGGATTATTCTTCGGATAAATCTTCATCGGTGAGAATGATCTCGCCGTTTTCTTTTTCATACTGCTGTATCTTTTGCTTGACGAGTGTTTCGATCATATTTGTCATGGAACGGTTTTCGGTTTCAGCGATCTTCTTGATTTTTGCATGATCGTCCAAATTCAGACGGAGCGTAAACTGAGATTTTATAACAGCCATAGCGATACCTCTCTTTCACTATTATGATACCACCTTGACATATATTTGTATGCAGTCTACTTGACACCACATTGACACCTTGATATAATAAAAGTAGCAATTACTTAAAAGAGGTGTGCCGATATGTTAAACATTTATACTGTCAGTTTCTTCGGGCATAGGTACATTGACAACGCATCAGAGGTGGAGCAGCATCTTGACTGTCTACTGCATGACCTTATCGTACAAAAAGAGTATGTTGAATTTCTGGTAGGCAGAGACGGAGATTTTGATACTATTGCTTCTGCCGCTATAAAGAGGGCAATCCACAGTTATGGCTATGGTAATGCTCATTTTATCCTGATGCTGCCTTATATGAAAGCGGAGTACCGTGACAACGAAAAGGAGTTCCTTGACTACTACGATGAGGTCGAGGTTTGTACGGAATCGTCCGAAGCTCACCCCAAGTCTGCTATACAAGTCCGTAACAGGTGCATGGTTGACCGATCAGACCTTGTCGTATGCTGTATTCAGCATAAAAGCGGCGGAGCGTATAAAACTGTACAGTATGCTGTGAAACAAGGAAAACAGGTCAGAAATCTATCTGATTGTCAGCTTTGATTCCTGATACGCAGTTTTAGAGCGTTTGTTTGTGAAAAGATGCGAAATTATTAGCGCTTGGCATTGCAAAATATGGTGAAATGTGGTATAATATATAAGATAATACCCTGAAACATTTGAGGGGCATGGAGGTTATAACATGGCAAAAGCTGCTAAACCGAAAAAAGTTGTTTCAATGGAAGAAGCATTATGGAAATCTGCGGACAAGCTCCGTGGCTCTGTTGAGCCTGCTGAGTATAAGCACGTTGTTCTGAGCTTGTTCTTCCTGAAATTCGCAAGTGATAAATTTGAAGCTCAGCGTAAAATGATCGCTGAAAAATATGGGGATAAGTTTGTTGACAATATCGCTTTCTATACGAAAGACAATGTTTTCTATCTTCCTGCCGAGAGCCGCTGGAGCTTTATCATGGAAAATGCCAAACAGGATGATATTGCACTGAAAATAGATACCGCGCTCTTTACGATAGAGAAAACAAATCCTGCACTGAAAGGCGCACTTCCCGACAACTACTATTCCCGTCTGCATATCGACACAAGCAAGCTCGCATCTCTACTTGATGAAATCGACAAGATCAACACCGATGACTCCGAGAACGATATTATCGGGCGTATCTATGAATATTTTCTCGGCAAGTTTGCTCTCGCAGAAGGTAAAGGCAAGGGCGAATTCTATACTCCGAAATGTATCGTTAATCTTATTGCCGAGCTGATAGAGCCGTATGACGGCATACTGTATGACCCTTGTTGCGGTTCGGGCGGTATGTTCGTGCAGTCAATAAAATTCGTTGAAGCCCACAGCGGCAACAAAAAGAAAGTATCTATTTACGGTCAGGAGTACACCAACACCACATTCAAGCTTGCAAAGATGAACCTTGCTATCCGTGGTATTTCTGCTAACCTGGGTGAAATGGCTGCGAATACCTTTACTAACGATCAGCACAAAGACCTAAAAGCCGATTACATCATGGCAAATCCTCCATTCAATCAGAAGGAATGGAGAGCTGAGAACGAGCTTGTCGATGATCCCCGTTGGAATGGTTACGAAGTGCCACCTACAAGCAATGCAAACTACGGCTGGATCCTGAATATCGTTTCAAAGCTGTCTCAGAATGGTGTTGCTGGCTTCCTGCTTGCAAACGGTGCTTTATCTGATGACGGCACGGAGCTGAAAATCAGAAAGCAGCTCATTGACAACAACCTTGTTGAAGCGATTATTATTCTACCGAGAAGCCTGTTCTACACAACAGACATCAGCGTTACGCTCTGGATACTGAATAAAAACAAGAAAGCCCGTGATGTTGAAAAAAACGGCGAGACTATTCATTATCGTGACCGTGAGCGTGAAATACTGTTTATGGATCAGCGTCAGATGGGCAGTCCGTTTGAAAAGAAATATGTGGAGCTGACCGAGGAAGACAGAGCCAAAGTCACAGCTACATATCATGCTTGGCAGCAGAAAGGCTATGAAGAAACCTATCAGGATATTCCTGAATTCTGCTACAGTGCTTCTTACGATGAAGTTGCTGAAAAGGGCTTCACTCTTGTGCCAAGCCGATATATTGAGTTCGTAAACCGGGATGAAAATATAGACTTCGATATTAAAATGAAAGGCTTGCAGGCTGAACTGAAAGAGCTGCTGATCGAAGAAGAAAAGTCTAAGGCTGATCTGCTGGAAGTGTTTAAGGAGTTGGGATATGAAATCAAATTATAAAATGCTTGGTCAGTATATACGTCCCATAGATGTAAGAAATACTGACGGACAGGAAACAAATCTTTTAGGTGTATCTGTTCAGAAGAAATTTATCCCGTCTATTGCTAATACAGTAGGAACTGACTTTACAAAATATAAGGTTGTAAAAAAACGCCAGTTTACATACATCCCTGACACATCACGACGAGGTGATAAAATAGGAATTGCTCTTTTAGAGGACTATAATAGTGGCATTGTCAGCAACATTTATACGGTTTTTGAAGTTATAGATACAGAACAGTTATTGCCTGAGTATCTTATGCTCTGGTTTATGCGTCCTGAGTTTGATCGTCTCGCACGTTTTAAATCACATGGCAGTGTAAGAGAAGTATTTGATTGGGAGCAAATGTGTTCTGTTGAACTTCCTGTTCCAGATATAGATAAACAGCGAGAAATCGTTAATGCTTATAAGAAGATTAATGATAGAATTATCATGAAACAGCAGATAAATGATAATTTAGCTTCTACTGGTATTGCTATTATAGAGAAATGTATCGGAAATCCAGCCCAGATTAATAAAACTCAAGCCGAACTTGACAGCATTGTATTACCTGATGGTTGGGAACTGCTTTCAATCAGTCAATTTTGTAAGGAAACAAAATCAGGTGCAACCCCATCAAGAGATATTGCTGAATACTGGATTAACGGAAATATTCCTTGGGTAAAATCCGGAGAAGTTCATAATGGAATAATATTACAAGTTGAAGAGCATATCACACAGAATGCTATTGACAATTCCTCTACTAAACTTCTTCCCGCTGATACTGTTCTTATGGCAATGTACGGAGTAACTGCTGGTGAGGTTGGATATCTTGCCATTCCAGCGACAACAAATCAAGCTGTTTGTGGTATGGTATGTAAGTCAAAGGCGGAAGCAGCTTATCTATTCTTCTCACTACTTCAAAGTAAAGAACAAGCAAGCAGATTGTCAAACGGAGGAGCTCAGGACAACCTAAGCAAAGGTTTCATCGACAATATTTTCCTTATCGTTCCAACATATCATGAAATAGAGAAATTAGAGCTTAATAATATTGTCAACTCAATTCTGTTAAACTCTAAAGAAATTTTGATGCTATTAGAGATGCAGAACAGCTTGCTTACACAGCTTTCAAGCCACTAAATTATCATTTTCAAACATTTTTCGCTCCATAAAGGAAGGAGGTCGCATACATTGGGAAGTATAGTATTAGATTTACAGCAAGAGATTATTTCTCAGAACTGTGATATTGTAAATGCACTCCGAAAAGCCCATTTAATTGCTGTGAAATTAGGCCTTGAAGAGTTTGATAACTGGATATTGAATGAGCTTAATGGCTATTCTTCACAGAATGATTGTCCGGATTATCGTAAAATTTACGTCGTTTTGAGAGGATTTAATCCTTATCATGGGTGGATTCCCACAATGATCAATGATCCAGAGTTTGAAAAAATGATAAGTGAAAAGAAAATCTCTCAGTCAATATCGGAAATAATCACATTAATTAGCAACAATGAAGATGGATTGAGCATTAATTGTAATGGAGCGGAATTAGAATTATTTAATAAAATGTTTGATAATCCG
>Ga0256406_1005815_pt1 | contig 12845 bp, 10 predicted proteins | sample RumenRJG_03DNA_FD_185986 | JGI IMG/M metagenome (GOLD analysis project Ga0256406, IMG submission 185986) | Bovine rumen microbial communities from Lethbridge, Alberta, Canada - RJG_03 | ecosystem: Host-associated > Mammals > Digestive system > Stomach > Rumen | place: Canada: Alberta | collected...
CAGGAAAGGAGAAGTCGATGTCTAGTTATAGTGTAGATTTTCTACAGCTATATAATGAAATTAATATTACGTGCATCGTTTTCCTAATTATTGTGTTCATTCGGAGCGGTCAGGAGCTTCCGAAGTCACGGGATCAGCGGTTGCTTCGGCAGGCGCTCATGAGTTCTGTACTGCTCACCGCTTCCGATATGATCTGGTTCAATGCTGATCAATCCTGGTTCTGGCCCGTCCCGGTTCTCATGGTTCTGAAGATCATCTACTTTTTATCTTCCTCCTTCATGGCCTATTGCTGGTTCATTTTGTTTGAAAGCTATCGCGGATCCAAGCTATGGAACAAAAAACTCTATGTCGGTCTCGCAGCCATCCCGATGCTGATTCACTTTGTACTGCTTCTCCTCAATGTTAAATACGGTTTCCTGTTCTATTATGACGGGCCTGTTTATCTGAGAGCGCGGTACTTCCTGTTCCAATACCTATTGATCTATCCTGAGGCACTGATGACCTGCTTTATCTCCTTTGTGAAGGCCTGTCAGCCGAAGAATTACACGAAGCATGAGCGCTATATGTTTATCGCGACCTTCCCGATTGCGCCAGCGATTTGCGGAATTCTGCAGCTTTTCTATTGGCGGCTGCCGGTTCTCTGCGCCGGTACTGCGATATCCGCGCTCATCTTCTACATGAATATGCTTCGGTCTCTCATCTCGCGTGATCCTCTGACTGGTCTTAACAACCGCCGTTCACTTCTTCGTGATCTTGATGGCATCGTACGGGAGCATGGCAATGACGGCACCGTGACGCTCTGCATGATTGATCTTGATCATTTCAAATCCATCAATGACCGCTATGGTCATCTCGAGGGTGATCAGGCACTTCTGATTCTCACAGAAGCGCTGAAGGAAACCGCGAAGCCCTATCAGAAACGCCCCATCATCGGACGTTTCGGCGGTGATGAATTTATCGTCGTGCTCGACCAGGCGACGCCCGAGCAGGTACAGTCCTTCCGCATCGCACTTAGCGATCAGCTTTTGGTGCTATCAAAGGGCCGGAACAAGCCCTATGTAGTGGAAGCCAGCATTGGCACTGCGATCAACAAAGGGTTTAAAGATATCCCCGCCTGGATTCAGTCCGCTGACGACGCCATGTATGCCGAGAAGCTCCGCCACCACAGCACCCGCAGCATAAAACGAGCCTGAACCTGACACCGGGGACGGTTCTCTCTGTCAGCTTTTATTTTTGTAAGTTTTTACATCTTTTTACAATTTTTGTAACTTTTTACATTTCTTTACATTTTAAAATGATGCAGGACACCCGATTTGAGTGTCCTGCATCATTTTACATATCGTCAGTCTTCTTTAGTTCACCTTTATACAAATCCTCAACATAAGTCGGCCCATTTTTCCAGCATTCACTCTCTTCATCATAGAGAAGCTTTCCGGTATTTGAACATATAAAATTCGTCAACACTTTATCTGAATCCTCCTCGAATTCTGAAGCCAAATCATCTACCACCATTGATATAATCGCATCTATTGCGAAATCCTTCTGTTCCTTTGTAACGGATTCCTTTACAGTCAACTTAGCAATTACATCAGTCAACTTCTGCATGAACATCAACCCCCTTATGGCTTAGAACCTGCTTGATTTCTTCAAAAATGGCTTCGTCGCCTTCAGTATGGAACATGCCATAGCAATCCCTTATAAGTTCCAATATGCCATATTTTCCAAAAATTGTACTAGCCTTTTGAACCGTTATATTCCATTGATCCGTAGCCAACCGCATCAACCTTGCCTGCATAAAAATGATTTCTTCGCTTTTACTCATACTTTTACTTGTCTCCAGTCAGTAGCATTACTGAAAATGATTTGTACATATAAACTGAAAATTTCTATAAAGCTTCTACGCCTTTATTTTTTCAACATTTGATTTCGCCCGATATCAACAGCTAATATCTTATGTATCTGAATAATGCTGACGGCATGCAATAATACTGACAACTTCTCCATCGATACGATAAACCAACCGATCCTTTTCATTGATACGCCTGGACCAGAAACCCGCCAGGTCTCCCGATAAACGCTCCGGTTTTCCGAGACCTTCATTACCATTCCTGCAGATATCCTCAATCAATGTATTAATCTTCCGCAGTGTCCTTCTGTCCTCCGTCTGCCAGTAAACATAATCCGCCCAGCCATTATCCGTAAACTGTTTAATCATCAGCATCTACCAACTCGTGCTCATGCACATGCCCTCGTTCAAGCTGTCTTTTTGATTCCATCAGCCAGTCATAATTCGCTTTATTACCCATCAGATGCACATTTTCCAGAAGATTGTTATAAACCTCCTCGGAAATCATGACAACATTCTTATTTTCCTTCCGCGTAATAATGATCGAATCATAATTATCCGTACATTCATCCATATAAGCCTTCATATGATCACGAAAAAGAGTGTAATTTATCGCTGTCAATGCTTCCACCTCCGTTTCTCATTCAACTTTAATCACATCAAAAAGTATAACGTACAGAATTACGTACGTCAATGGATATGAGCAATAAGCCAATAGCTTCATAAAATTAATAAAAACTTTATTTCGCCTGGTACCTGTGTGGAACAAACCATATGTAGTGGAAGCCAGCATTGGCACTGCGATCAACAAAGGGTTTAAAGATATCCCCGCCTGGATTCAATCGGCCGATGACGCCATGTACTCAGAAAAGCTCCGCCACCACAGCACCCGCAGCATAAAACGCGCATGAAGCTGACACCGGGGACGGTTCTCTCTGTCAACTTTGTGGCCACACGGACGGTTCTACCTTTCAGCTTTTATTTTTGTAAGTTTTTACATCTTTTTACATTTTTTGTAACTTTTTACATTTCTTTACATTTTAAAATGATGCAGGACATCCGATCCGGGTGTCCTGCATCATTTTACATATCGCCAGTCTTCTTTAATTCACCTTTATACAAATCCTCAACATAAGTTGGCCCATTTTTCCAGCATTCACTCTCTTCATCATAGAGAAGCTTTCCGGTATTAGAACAAATAAAATCCGTCAAAACCTTGTCTGAATCCTCGTGAAACTGCGTAGACAAATCATCAACCACCATCGATACAATTGCATCAATTGCAAAATTTTTCTGTTCCTTCGTTACTGTTTCTTTCATGAGCAAATGAGCTACAGTTTCAGTCAGATTCTGCATGAATGTCTACTCCTTTATGTTTGAGGGCCTTTTCAATCTCTCCAAATACAGTCTCATCGCCTTCGGTGTGGAACATGTCATAACAATCTCGTATTAGCTTTAGAATACCATATTTAGCAAATATTATACTTGCCCTTTGAGCCGTTGTATCCCATTTAACTGCAGCTAGACGCAATAACCTTGCTTGCATGAAAATAATCTCTTCATTTTCACTCATACGCTTACTCCTGCTAATGGGGTTTCCGAGAATTTCTTACGTAAATATCACAGCCTCTATAAAATTTTCGAAAATTAATATTCTTCCTCCAGATATTACTGGCATTACACCTAGCTAGCCATCCTAACCCGAACCTTGTTCGTTACTGTTTTTTGCGGTGCTTTTGTAATTCCCGCTGGTGAATTTTGTGTTTCTAGGATTGTTTCATCTTCCGATTCTACTGATTCCAATGATGCATCATTGCTCATTTGCCTTTTTGATGAATTATTATCCTCATCAGTTATCGCAAATGTCTCTGCAATAGTCGAGTTATTCATTGGTCTAGATGAAAGTAGAGAATTTGAAGCTGATGCAGCTTTTACAATAGTTCCAGTTTTATGTGTAGTAATCGTGCCATCTTCCCACCAGTCACCAAAGAATGTGAAATCATATGCCCAATCCCTCTGCATCGAATATGGATATGCTGCATTTGATGCATCCTGATTAGTCCATGAAAAATACTGTCCATATTGTGAAGTACTAATAGATGCCTCCCATGAATTTTTTTGAAGCTGAGCTGATGAGCATCTGCTCAATCCAGAGATCTGATTGTTTTGATAATCCACATCTGAATCTTTTGCACCAGAGAATGCCAGATAGTGACAACCAGACATGTTTCCAGGATTTCTGACGAAATTATAGAATTCCGGCGCGTTAATTTCCCAAACGGCGGAATAACAATTCTGAGCAATGGCATTTCCTGAGAAACTACCTATAAAGCCTGAAGATTCTCTCACTTCTGGTCCTTCTGTCATCGTATTTTGCATCGTCGCATGGATTTTTCCAACACTAAAACAGTTGGTTAATGATATGTTACTACCGTTCTTCATATCGAAACAGAATCCATATCCATCACCATTGCTTTCAATAATAGTATTGGCATAGCAGTTCGATACTGTCATATTTTGATGGAATACAAATCCAGATGCATGCGTTTTACCATAAAGTTCGGCAGTGACACTAGAATATGTAATCCTTCCATCGTTTTTTCGTGCAAAACCAGACGCGTCATCTGTATAGGAATATTGATTTCCGCTCTTGTTCAATCCTTTGCCTATTTGGACAAAACCATAAATATCCGATGTCTGTTTCGTTTCATCAAATATAGCTGTATCCATACCCTTAATACGGCTATTGCTTTCCTTTAGGACATTGCTGTCGCCATAAATTTGACAGAATTTTATTTGTCCATTACTTTCATTACTTCTTACGAAGCCGGTTTCACTGATCCAAGCATTGATAATTCTGCACTTACTAATAAGACTATTATTTGTATAGACAAAACCGACCTTGTCGGTAACGATATTTTTGAGGTCAATGTGTTGGATTGTCCCGTTATTCACAGTAACAAAGCCAGCTACATTAGTTTTATCTCCGATAATCTTTACATTTACAAGAGATACTATTTTTGACTCACTACTATCCCAGTCAGCATTACCAATCGTTCCATTATTTATTCCTGCGAAACCACTACCTGAAATAACGTCTGTATCTTTTACAATACAACCTGAGTCAATGGTTCCATTATTTGTTCCAACAAATCCATTCTGACCTATTACCAAATTCACAACGTTGCAGTACTGAATCTTACCATTAGATTCATTTGTACCCACAAAACCATTTAAATTAACTGAAGCCCTCTCTACTGTACAATTTTTGATTATATTTTTGTTTGATTCTACAAATCCATTTTCAATTACAGTAGTGATATGATTATTGGAATTTGTCGTAACTGTACAATTTTCTATGGTTCCATTATTTAACTTGCAAAATCCGCTTTTCGCAATAGTCGCATCTCCAATAGTTACATTATTGATATTAGCATTTGAATCATTCTGTACGACGAATCCATATCCACTTGTTAAATAATCAGATACAGATATTGTCTTACCGGATGAATTATTTATCTGGCCTCCATTTTCGCCAATGATACCGATATGATCTCCAAGGGGAATTTTTGATAAATCTATGCCTGTTAATGTAAAATTATATATTTCATCCTGATTAGAGCCAATGATCCCCCAGTACGTTCCCTTGATGGTGGCACCTTCTTCTACTTTAATTGCATCCATTGAGAAATCATGCAGCTTACCGCCGCCAAAGCATTCGCCTATAATTCCTGATGGCTTATATTCGTTGCCAACAGTAGCCCCGTTTTTAATCGTCACATTTTTCAAAGAAATATGATGAGGCTGTGCACTTCCACTAGTCATCGAGCCGATGAGTACACCTTGCGAATTAATTTTCCCAGAAATGATCATCTGCTCTATATTAATGTTTTTCTTTGATGATCCACTATCTGGTGACCCATCTATAGCACCACCATTTTTCTCAAAAACCGCTCCGATAGCACCATTTTCCTGTACCTCGATACTCTTGATTGTCAAATGTTTAATTGTACCTTCATTATCGCTAAAGAAAATACCCTGGTTTTCATAATTTTTATCTATTGAAATTTTATCAATGACTACATTATCGATTGATCCTTTCGCCATATCCAAAACAGGACCACTTGTGTTCTCTATATAAATGTTCTTTACAATCTCGCTCCCATTTGTACATGTCCCCAAAAGAGCTGCTGAGGTATGATCCTCATTATCATTTGTTTTATGATTTTTAATAATTTCATCACTCGGATCATAATGAATAAAATGCATATCATGAAGATTACCATTTACATTTTCTCCGATAAAAGGCGCGGTAAGATAATCCAGCGAATACATATTGTTCATGCTGGATTCATCCGGATAGTAATCACTATCTAATTCAAAATGAAGCTGCGATAAGGTAATCTTATCGCTATCCCCAGTGACATTCTTTGGTTTTCCTGTCGTGATATCAAATTGCTGGAATTTTAACGTATCACGGAAGCTGATATCAAGACACATCTGCATATGCAACTTCGAATTCCATCCATCATTCATAGCATAATTAGTCGTAAAAAGATTATATAAAGTTTCTGCGCTTCTCGTTTTATATGTATAGGTACCATCAACATTCATTGATGAACTGTTCATCAGTGATATATCAGAAAACATAGGATTAAAAGCAAACGTTGCAGAATTGTCCCACTGATAGTTTCCGCTTGCATCTTTCTGAGCAAATCTTAATTGCGTAAAGTTATTTCCAGGATATAATGCAGAAAGATCCTGATCAGGCTTTATATAATAGCAATTAAAGCCGGTAAAGTTCATCTTATCCGAATAATAATGATCGCCCTCTTGATAAAGTGCCCTTGTAGCTCCATTTGTACCATGAATAAGTTCATATAATGTACGCGCACTACTATTTTTCGTGCTTTGATACAGAAGATCTACCTTAATAGAGTTTAATTTTTCATCATTATTCGACAATTCATCACGAACCAGTATCAAATAGCCCTGTTCGACAACATATTTGCCATGCTCGACTGGCAAAGCCTTATTTCCCCGATCTAGAACTCCAGGTGCTTGCGATTCGTTTAAAGTATCTCGTGTGAAAATCTCAGTGTATTGTTGATCTTTAATCTTATTACTACCAGTTTCGTAACCAACATATCCATGATAATAGTAATGTGTCGGTGCGTCAGCGCTATCGCCATCCTGCACCTGCTCATAATATAAAATGCCAAAATCTCCATCAAAAGTACGACTAGGTTCATCCGGCTCTACCCAGTCACCGACATACCTTCTCTGCTCACTGCCTTCTGTTTCACCAGGTAATAAAGCATTCAATGGATATGGATATGGTCTACCTGCAAGTGTATCATCAAACGGTGCAGTATTCTCGGCATCCGGAATGTTTACTACTTTAACCTTACTCTTTAGCTCTGAAGCAGAGACTTTTTTTATACCCTTCAGCCTGACCTTTGCATTTGTTACATAATTAGTTTGACTTCCTGCGAAAGAGATATTATCGTCATTATATTTTTCTCCATCAATGGTACCAATAAGAACAGCGTTATTTTCAAAAATATTTTTTGTCTCGCTTCCGCCGCTGTTCTGAATCATTCCGATAAAACTGCCACCACATCTGTCGAAATTCTTATCATTCTTAAAAATCTCGCCAGCTACATAACAATTTTTAAATCCTGTTTCCTTATCCACCATTGTTCTTCCAACAAACCCGCCAATGATGCCATTCGATGTATCTTTATCAGAAGAGCCTGCATCCGTGAATACCGAAGCGGCTGTTGAGCAGTTTTCCACTACTAAGCGATTTGAATTTGTATAGCCTATAAATCCACCCGTAGAGGTAAAACCATATATATTATATCCACCGAATGTTGAAGCAGTTCCATCATAAAATTGTGCCAAATAATTGCCATAATTCGTATGTCCGCTAACATAAGTGTTGCTGATTGATGCACTTCTATTTGCTCCTTTGAGCGAACCGAACAGTCCACCAGCACAATCAGCCTCTTTTGCATATACATAGGAACCAGCTCCGCAATTATCGATTTGAATTCTCTTTAAACTGCACTCACCAATCAAGCCACCAGCACAACTGCCATCATTTCCCTTTTTACCATTATGAATCTGCACCCACATGTATTTTCCAGCAGCCAACGTTTCGGAAATAGTCAAACCTTCCCCATAGAATCCGCCGATTAATCCACCTACCTGATCTGATCCAGAAATATTAAATCGATGCTCTGAATAAACCTCTGAATTCGAAACATTAATAGAGAAACCTGTGAATTTACTCTTATTACCTGATGTTCCTATCAATCCGCCAGCACTTTTAGCTGCATAAATATCATAATCTGTTATATTTTTAATTCCATTCGGCTCAATCGCTACAGGCTCTATGAATTTAGATTGAGAAATCGTTAAATTAGCGTTATTTGTCGTGCCTTTAGAATCAATCGATTCACTGACCAATTCACCGACCAATCCACCGGCATTTTCATTGTTAGACTGTACACGAAGTCTCTCTACCTGACAATTTCTGATTTCCGCTTCACATACAGAAGAATGTTCGATTACCCCGACGAGACCGCCTGCATCCGCTTGCCCAATGATTACATCAGACTCCTCCCCTATTGTATCGATTCGTTTGCCCTGCGCATCAACATTGACATTTACATTGTTTATAGACAGACTATTCCCCTTAAAATAGCCAATTAGCGTTCCTACAGAGACATTTGCGCCAGAAGATTGTACGTTCGGTCTCTCCATCGTAAGGTCCTTTATTGCAAACCCCGGCTGAGCATCTGAACGTTCAATCATAGCAAATAATCCGTTGCCATTACTTCCCGAAGGATCAGCGTTTATATTCATGCCTTTGATGGACTTATTATTTCCGTCAAATTCTTCAAGTGCCGTATCTGGTAAAATGCCGCTAAATGTAAATCCATCCCTTGCTTTTGCTAAATCTATATTCTCTAACAAGACCGCTTTTCTGACAGAAAAAGCCTTCTTTGGCTTATCTAGCGTACCGGAAGCAGTATATGTTGAAATGCCCGAAATATCCTTTGATAGATTTTCAAGATGTCGTACATTTTCAATTCTCGCCACATATTGTCCTTGATCTACGGTTGGATCAGCAGTACCCGAAACCGACGGATAGATACTCTCATAAAGAGAGTTATCCGTCGCAGACCCGGTGACGATTTCTCTACCGGTTATCTTTTCACTTCGCGTCAATGTGACCTGCGCAGTGATATCTTCGCCTGGATAAAAATCCGGTAATAAGTCCTTAAAATGTTTTCCTGTCAGACCATCAAAAACAATCGTATAATCAGCTTTGCCTTTGTCTGAGTCTGGACGTTCCAAAGTCAATTTCCTATCACCACTCGAAAACAACGTATAACTTTCATCTGTTTCCAGCTTCTTGACAGAATAAATAGCTGTGGTTCCGCTTCTATCTCCAGTGATACGTACTTCGAGATTATTCAAGTTCGTTGCATCTGAAGCATCCAAAGATATACTATTTGGATCCAAAATATGAAGGGTCAATGCATCTTCTTCATTGGTGAACCATACTCTAACCTTCTCAAGTGCCTTTAGTGTTGTGTTGCTTTCTTTCGCCGTTCCGATTGCATTGCCATAGTATCCAATAAGCGGAATTCCTTGTTCTTTAGCTTGTTCCAGCCTTCGCTTAGCGTCAAGCCTGTCAATTCCCGGAATTACATCTGCAAAATGCAGACCATCCTGGTCATTTCCAAATGTACTGGCGGCAGAATAATATACGCCATAAATTGTAGCTGTCTTTTCATTGTATATAATGGCGTAACTACCATCCGAACCAATATTGACTGAATTCACAGGCAATATGAGATTAAGTACATCCGAAACATTTTTCTGATTTCCTACATCAGTTCCGGCGGATTGTCCGGCATTACCTTTTCCATAAATCACATGATATGTTGTTGTTTTATCAATCGGAAATTCTCCTCCAAGTGAAGGGCCATTTGGATTACCAGATTTACTCGTTGAATCGCATTCTGCCACCAACTGTTTCCAAATTCCGCTTGTATCGGCAATTGTCAGATGATTCTGCGCTGCAAGAAAAATTTTCTTTGCTGTATCATCCATCTCAAGCTGGGTAAGACGTTTATTATATTGTGAAACAGCAACAAATCCGAAGCCCGCAAGAATAGCCATAATCGCTACAACGATCAGAACCTCTGCCAGGGTAAAGCCTGCCCGGTACCTTTTTATTTTATTGGCAGCTTCTTCACCCTTCCGATATTTTTTGATTTTCTCAAAAAATGTAGTCATTTTTATCTTCCCCTTTATAGCAGAAAAGAAATGCCATCAGGCTTTTGCCTATAGCATTTCTATCATTCTGTTTCACATGCATAAAACTGGTCTGATACAAACCACCTGATCCGCTAAAGGTTGATCGTTCGCCCCAGTCTGTTCATTGCAAACCTGAATTCTAAACTCAATATAGCCATCCGTTTTATAAACCGGTAAGGTATATGGAGGATTTTCATTTGACGTACTATCCCAATCTATCGGCACAAACCGTGTATATAGAGTATCCAGCCCTCTCGTTTCTCGATTAACAAGAGAATACATACTGGATGTATTATCTTCCTTCGCCAAATCTGTACTTGATGTTACCGAGTAATCTTCAGCTACTCCCCCTATTACAATGCCTACATTCTGGTCATCCTTATCCTTTGCTGCTCCGGCATTTCCCAGCCGAACCCATCCACCGCGATATTCAGAAAAATAGTTGACGATTGAAGCACCTTCAGCAGGTAGAGCATCGCTGCCATTAAGATATCTTGCTCTTTCATATTCCGCCGAGAGTTCCGTAATCGTCGTTGCAAGGAGCATTTGTGCATCTGATTTCATTCTGACATTTCGATAAGCACGCCGCGCTGCTTCAATCCCTGCTGTGATTGCACTCAAAACAATCGTCATAAGAAGAACTGTCATCAACGTTTCCGCAAGATTGAATCCTGCTTTGCTATTCAGTTTTTTTCTTATTTTCTGAATATGCATATTGTTCATCCTTCATTCATGTGTCTGTTCCTGTTGAAAAATATTTCAAAAAAGAAAATCTACTATTTTCGCCATCTTCCTGAATATTATATAAAGACACTGACTCCTGATAAGGATGCATATCTGATTTTTCATAAGGTGTATGGTTTAAATCTCCAGTCCCATACTCATGCATTCTCCCATAAAATGAAATACTTCCTGGAGTTCCACCTGAAGTTTCATCAGCATCCAGCATCTCTGCCTCATTATGAAAACTTATATACTGACCATACGCTGTGATTGATTTTCTGATGATGCTGGTAGAAGCAACTACCATACTTGCCAAAAGAATAGAGCCAAAGGCAATCACAAGCGATGCAACGAGAACCTCTGTGATGGATTCACCCTTTTTTGATTCGATTTTCTTTCGAAGCTTACAAATATTACTTTTAAGACGAAAAAATTTTTTCATTGGATTCGCCCTTTTGAAAGATATGATAAATTTGTTACTCCTTATTTTGAGCCAATTTCCTAAATTCCTCAGGAAAGAAAGAATAGTATACTTCTCCCTCCGCTCCCTTAGGCGGAACAACAGATGCCTTTAACGGTTTATTGGCGCTTTCATCTCCATCAACGGGATTACCCCATTGCACTGTTAAAGTCACTGTATGTTGTACAGAAGTGGTAGTAACCTTTTCTTCTTCATCATCCTTTTCTGTTGTTTCAATAATGCCAGGATTAAACTTAATATCTGCTCGGGTGCAAGGAATCATCACGATCCGATATATGGAAGCATCTTTCAGTAAATCCGGATTCGTTGTATTTCCGGATTTATAAGGATAAATGACTGCCGTTATATTAAATTGTGTATCTATACAAAAAAGAACATTAACGGAAAGCTTCTCGCCTACATCATCCGTTCCTTCACTATCTTGAAAAGAAAAAATAAACGGATCTTCTTTTAACGTAGTATCTGTACCGCCAGTTGATATATACCGAAAATCATTTTCTGAAATACTATCCCATGTCGTTTTAGGATTGCCCAAAAAGAAATTTTTAAGTTCTTCTGAATCCTCGCTATTGTTAAACTTCGCCTGCAAATTGCGAAATTTATTTTCATCAGCAGAAGGATAAAAACTTCCCAAAAGTATTTCGCTTGTACTTTTTGAAGAATTATCTGGATTTATGTAGTGGGAAAAGATTTTATAAGCGATATCCTTTCTGAGCTGAGAAAGGTCATCTCCAGAAGTATCATAGCCTGAAATCTTAAATTTCCAATCATTTTCAAAATCATCAAGACATCCGTCTATATATCTCTCTTCTATCTCTCCCTTTTTATGTGGCTTCGAGTCTTCCAAATCTTTTTTATATTTAATCGTTTCTTTAACATCTTTTCTATTAGTAGATGCAACAAATTCCACTTCCCCTTTTCCCAGCTTCTCCGCAATCAGTTCCATCGCAGAGTCAACCGCATACCGTTCCTGTTCTCCCTGTTCGATGCCTTTCATTCGCCCCATAGAAACAGACGCAGCAGCAATCAGCACAGACCCGACGATTGCGCACACAAGGAAAAACAGCAGTGCAACAGAAAGCGAAGCACCACTCCGATCTTCAATTTTCCTCTGCACCCTGGTCACCACTACGAAAGCCTCATCCTCTGTCATAAATTCCCTGCATCTACTGAAATAACAGTGTATTCAAATTCAGATGCACGTATGCATTTATCTTATCGTCAAAATTATAAAAAACCTAATATAGTCAATTACCACTAAAAAGCGTAAATGTACCCACTTTTACCTAGTATAGCACACTGCGCCCCTATAAGCATTGTAAATATTTGGTCTAGACAATATGTAATGACCCCCGATTTGTAGTTTCGTGGATTTACCTGTAAACTATGAATCGGAAAAAACAAGGTAACAGGAGTTACCGCATACAAATGGAGGTCATTAACATGGAGTATAGCACA
>Ga0256406_1005816_pt1 | contig 12845 bp, 13 predicted proteins | sample RumenRJG_03DNA_FD_185986 | JGI IMG/M metagenome (GOLD analysis project Ga0256406, IMG submission 185986) | Bovine rumen microbial communities from Lethbridge, Alberta, Canada - RJG_03 | ecosystem: Host-associated > Mammals > Digestive system > Stomach > Rumen | place: Canada: Alberta | collected...
GAGGGCGGCTCCTGGATGAACTTCATCCGATGAGACAAAGGGAGTTTCCCATTGTCTCATCCCAGCGTGACGAGTAGGGCGACTAGGGCTGCCGTGGCCGCAAAGGCCACGGCGTCACGCGCGCCAAAGTGCAGCGGGTGCCAGTGCGAGCGCGTGCCGCCGCTCTCGTAGCAGCGAGCGTCGAGGGCGCGCGCGAGGTCGTCGGCATGGTGCATCGAACTCGCCATGAGCGCCACAAGCACCGAGCCCACTGCGCGAAGGCGCCGGCCCAGGCTGCCGCGCGCCACCTCGCCACCGCGTGCAACCTGCGCATCCATGATTGCCGAGGCGTCGTTTGCCAGTGTGGGGATAAAGCGCAGCATGAGCGAGAAAACCATGGCCAGCTCGTGGCCGGGCAGGCCCAGCTTGGTGAGTGGCGAGCACGCGGCGTCGAAAGCGTCGCCCAGCTCGGTGGGCGTGGTGGTGAGCAGGAGCAGTGCGCCCACCACGATGGCGGCAAACACGCGCACCGGATAGAGCACGGCCGACCACGCACCGCCGGTGGTTATCGTGATTGGCCCCGCGGCGAGAAGCACGCTGCCGTCGCGAATGAGCAGCAGGTTGAAGACCGCAAGGACGAGAAGCACCCAGAGCACGCCCCGCACGGACGAGAGGACCTCGCCTGCCGGGACGCGCGCCGCCGCAAGTAGCGCGAGCACGCTGGCCGCAAGCGCCGCCAGCCCAAGCGGCGAGTGCACGAAGAACGTGGCAATCATGAGCGCTAGGGCGCAGGTCGCCTTGGCGCGGGGGTCTAGCTGGTGGATGGGGGAGTCTGCTGCGTAGTACTGGCCCACGGAGATGCGAAGTGCCATGGCTACTCGTCCCTCCCATCGGCTGCGGGCGCGCAAGGTGCACCGGTTGCGCCAGCCGCGTCGGCGATGGCGTCTGCCAGGGCCTCGTTGGTGAGCGGGTCTCCCAAGGGCGCGCAGCCCGCATCCTCCAGCGCCCGCGCAAACGCAAGCGGGTGGGGGACTCCCAGCCCCATGTCGTGGAGCTTTTCGGCGTTGTCTGCCGAGAAGACCTGGGCCGGCGTGCCCGTGAGCACTACGCGTCCGTCGTCGAGCACGGCCACGAGGTCTGCTCGCGCGGCGTCCTCCATTGCGTGCGTGACCTCGACAAGCGTAGTACCAGTGGCGTTGAGGCCGTCGAGGATGCGGCGCAGCTTGCGGCGGCCCCGCGGGTCAAGGCCGGCGGTTGGCTCGTCCAAGACGAGAAGGTCCGGCTCCATGGCGAGGATGCCGGCAAGCGCGCAGAGGCGCTGCTGCCCTCCGGAGAGCTGGAAGGGCGAGGCGTCGTCCTTGCCCGCAAGACCCACCAGGTCAAGCGCACGCTTCACGCGCTGGTCCACCTCGCTGGGAGAAAGCCCCAGGTTGGAGGGGCCGTAGGCCACGTCTTGCGCCACGGTCTCCGCAAAGAGCTGACGCTCCGGGCGCTGCATCACGTAGCCCACGCGGCCATGGAGCCGACGCCGTTCGCGTCGATCTGCCGTGGAGATGCCGTCCACCTCAATGCTGCCCTGGTCAGGCACCTCGAGCGCCGCAATGAGGCGCAGCAGCGTGGACTTCCCCGAGCCCGTCTGCCCCACCAGCGCAACGTGCGCGCCACGCGGCACGTCGAGCGTCACGCCGTCAAGGGCTGCGGGCGCGGCGTCAGCGCGGCGCCGGCGGCGGCGGGACTGCTCGTACGAGAAGCGCACGTCCTCCGCGCGCACCACGGGCGCCGCGGCGGTGTGAGGTGCAGTGCCGGGCGCAGCGGCTGCACGCCCAGAGCGGTGGCCGCTCGTTCTTCTCGCCAGGTCGGCGAGAAGCGCGTCCTCGTCGCAGGTCCAGGAGACGTCCAGCCCGCGCTCGCGCAGCTGCGAGGAGAGCCGTCCGGCGAAGGGCTCCTCCAGGCCCAAGTCGCGCACCTCCTCCACGTGCGAGAAGACCTCCTGCGGTGTTCCTACCAGGGCAATGTGGCCGTGGTCGAGCACCATCACGCGATCCGCGCCAAGCGCCTCGTCCATGAAGTGGGTTACGTGGACCACGGTGCAGCCCACGCCGCGGAGCTTCTCGACAACCTTCATGACCGAGCGTCGCCCACGCACGTCGAGCGAGGACGAGGGCTCGTCGAGTACCAGCACGCGGGGCTCCATGGCAAGCGCGCCTGCGATGGTCACACGCTGACGCTGGCCGCCGGAGAGTCGCGCCGGGTCCGCCTTGGCGTAGCGCTCCATGGCAACGCGGTGCAGCTCGCGGCGAACCAGGTGCTCGATTCTCTCGGGCGGAAGGCCCAGGTTCTCTGGGCCAAAGGCCACGTCCTCCTCGACCACGCTGGTCACGATCTGGTCCTCCGGGTTCTGGAAGACCAGCCCCAGCTTCCGGCGTGCGCGGCGGTAGGCGTCAAAGTCTGCGGCGCCGGCTGTAAAGACCTTCTCGCCCACAAGCGTGACCTCGCCAGCGTCCGGGGCGAGAAGCCCGCAGATGACCGAGGCCAGCGTTGACTTGCCGGAACCGTTGGCACCCAGGACGCAGAGGCGTTCTCCCTGGTGCACGTCGAGAGAGATGTTATCAAGCGCCCGCAGGTCGCCGTACGCAAGCGTCACGTGTGCGAGCGAGACGATGGGCGTCTCGCTCGCGTTTGCGCTGGCGGCTGAGGTTGCGGCTGGCTGCGCCATCTAGCGGGCGTCTCCTGCGTTGCCTGCGCCGGGCACCTCGACACCCATCGCCTTGAAGGCGGGTCTCATGATGAGGACAAACACGACGCAGTTAATGGCAATCTTGATGAGGTTGAAGGGCAGCAGCGCCGGCACGATGAGGGCGATGACCGCGTCGAGCGGCATGCCGGTGTAGAACGGCGTCACGATGAGGTTGCCCACGATGCAGGCGGCCAGGCAGACGATACCGCCTACCACGAGGCCAATCACCGCTCCGCGCATGGTGCGCTGCCTGCGGTAGATGAGAGACGCGGGCATGACCAGCGAGAACGTTGCCAGGATCGCCATGATCACGCCATAGACGCCGCTTGCCGTGGCGACGTGTACCAGGTACGGGATGACCGAGACCACGGCTCCCGTGGCTGGCCCAAACGCAAAGCCCGCAATGAGCGCCACGATGCCCGAGGGGTCGTACTTGAGCCACGTGACGCCGGGCAGGATGGGAAACTCCAGCAGCAGCGTGCAGATGGCTGCCATGGCGCAGAGAAGCGCGGTGACCGCGATGCGCCGGGTGTCCCAGCCCGAGGCCGCATGTGTGGAGTGGCTTGCGTTGCGTGATGAAGTGGGTGCCATAGTGGCTTCTCCGTTTCTTCCGTCCGGACTGTAACCGTTGGTCCTGGAATCTCACCAGGTCAGCCGCATTTTTAGCGGGTCGCGGACTTCGCGCGGTTGCGCGTCACCACCAGTGGGGAATCTCACCCCGCCCTGAAACTGTCAGAGGAACTATAGCACTTGAGAAGGAGCATACAAGCGGCGCGCGCCGCAGAGCTATGCTCGGGCGCTCTCCTTGGGAGCGTCGGAGAGGGAGCCCTTGTCCTTGTCGGCAAACGTGGGACGGATGCCCGGGAAGAGGACGAGCGCAGCAGTCACCCACACCGCAGCCCCCAGCGCGACCTCCATGGCATAGAGCCAGGGGTTTGACCAGGGCACCAGGAAAGCGAGAAGCACCACAGCGCCCGCGGGCGGCATCCAGGTGCGTAGGCCGTTCCAGGCAAGTACCAGCCCGAAGAACGCAAACGCCGCCACCAACGGGCTGGGCAGACCAAAGGTGACCACGGCATCTCTCGCCAGCGTGCCAATGACGCCCGCGATGGCGAGAACCGCCCAGGCCCGCCACGGGCGCAGGCGCAGCGTGAAGTCGGGACGGGTGAGCTCGGTGTAGGCCACGAGCAGCGGTGGGACCGCGAGAAACACATTGCCAGTGGCGTAGGCAGGTACCGCGAACAGCGCGAACACGCACAAGCGGCGAGTCCAGGTTGCAAGGGCCTGCTCGACGGGAAGGCGGAAGGGATGGTAGTCGATTGTCTCCCGCAGCCCCACGCGCTCGAGGGCAACCTGGCCCAGCTCGACGAGTGCCACCAGCACGAAGACGGCCACGGGGTAGATCCAGGAGTCGGTCCCCAGAAGCATGGGGAGGATGGCCGCCGAGAGCATGGGGGTCATGTCAGCGCCGGCGATGTTCATGCACAGGGCGCAGAATACGTAGCCGATGACCGCACGGATGGGCAGCGGGATGCCGGGGAAGGCAAGGTTCATGACCAGGCCAAAGACGGCGCCGGTGGTCATAAGTGCGAGCATGCGCGGGCGGTTGACGTTCCAGGCCTGTTTGGGCTGGATCCACGCGCCGCAGAGGATGGCGGTCATCTCGGGAAAGAGGACCTCGGGCGAGCCGATGAGCACCGAGGCGCCCACCATGGCAACGACGAAGATTCCAGCAAGAAGGATGGGCAGCCAGCGCTTTTGGAATGACATGCGGAACGGCCTTCCGTGTTTGTGGTGTCGGGAGTGTAAGCGCAGGGTGAAGGCCCGCGCACAACATCCAACATCGTAGCCCACCTTGCTATACTCAAGAGCCAAGCGCGTGCATGCAGCGCGCAAAACCCAAACTGAGGAGCATGATGTCCGAAAGCGGCACTACTGGCGACGACCACTTGCAACCGCTCGCCTGGAAGCTTCGCTCGATTGTTGGCGAGGACAACGTCCTTGTGAACGAGCCGATGAGCGAGCATACGTCGTTCGAGATTGGCGGTCCGGCCGACCTCTTTGTGATTCCCGAGGACTTTGACGAGGTCCATAACGTTATCGATGCCTGCAAGCAGGCGGATGTGCCCTACTTTGTGCTGGGCCGCGGGTCGGACCTCCTGGTTGCGGACGAGGGGTACCGCGGCGTGATTGTTGCCGTGGCCGATGGCCTCGTTGGCGTGAGCGTCGATGACGACGAGATGTGGTGCCAGGCGGGCGTGACCCTGCGCGAGGCCTCGGAGATGGCGTGCGAGCTGGGGCTTTCTGGCCTTGAGTTTGCGTGTGGCATTCCCGGCTCCATTGGCGGCGCCTGCTTCATGAACGCGGGCGCGTACGGCGGCTGCATGGCAGACGTTCTCAAGAACGTACATGTGCTGCACCAGGATGGCCACGAGGAGACCATTCCCGTTGACGAGCTTGACCTGGGCTACCGTCACAGCCGGATTGCGGACGAGAGCATGGTGGTCCTCTCGGCGACCTTCGACCTCGACCGCGGCGACCCCGAGAAGATTCGCGAGACCATGGACGAACTCACGCGCAGGCGCGAGGAGAAGCAGCCGCTTGAGCTGCCCAGTGCCGGCTCGACGTTCAAGCGTCCCGAGGGCTACTTTGTGGGCAAGCTCGTGACCGATGCTGGTCTGCGCGGCTACCAGGTAGGCGGCGCTGCCGTCTCGAAGAAGCACGCCGGCTTTGTGGTCAACGTGGGCGGAGCCACGGCGGCGGACGTTCGCGCGGTTATCGCGCACGTCCAGGACGAGGTCGAGCGCCAGTTTGGCGTGCGCTTGGAGCCTGAGGTGCGCTTCCTGGGATAGCCCTTCTGAGGAGCTTCTCTGTTGTACTGTGCTGTCTTCAAAACCTCACACGTGATGTTTCTTTTTCTATAATCGTTATTGCCCAACAGGGATTTTGTCGCCGGATATAAGAAAAGAAACATCACGTGTGAGGTTTATGGTAGGAGCGCACATGCATAGCCATAAGGAGACGCCACATGTACGCCCTTTTGTCTCATGACTCCGCCTGTGAGGCACTGAGGTTTCTCTCTGTGCGCTCAGCGCTTCCGGCCAAGCGTTTGCCATCTGTCGCGCAGAAGCTTTTGGGTGACCAGTGTGTCTCGACGCAGCGCGAGTATCGTCAGCTCTGCGAGAAGGTCGACCTAGCTTCCCTTGGGGTTCGCACGGCTCCGACGCACCTCCTTGTGCCTTCTCAGCAGATGAGGAGCAGCGGTCGCAGCGCGCATTTTCATGTGTGGTCTGCCGAGCTTCCTGCGAATTCGTGTCTGCAGGTTGGCGATGACGTTCTGCTCAGCGGTCCGGAGTTCACTATCATGCAGTTCGCCGGAGCAACTGCGCGGTTGGATGAGCTTCTCAATGCGCATGCTGCAGCGATTGCTGCAGAGGCTAAAATGCTCGCGGGTCTGGGACTAGAAGACCATGCGACGGTGGATAACCCGCTTGCTTGGGAGCACGAGCGCCGGATTGTGGCAGCGGCGGTCCTTGCGTGCGAGTTCGCCGGAACGTATCGGCTGGGCATGCCTGGTGAGTCAACGCGATACCGGACTTCGCCAATCATGAGCTGCGACGGGTTAGAGCACATGGCGGCCAAGGCAGAGCGCACAACTGCGGCGTCGCGTGCGAGCAAAGCGGCTCGGCTTGCCTTTGATGGTTCAGCGTCGCCAATGGAGACGGCGCTTGCTCTGCTGTTTGCGCTGCCCGTGGAATACGGTGGCTTTGGCCTGCCTCGCCCAGTACTCAACGCTCCCGTTGATGTGTCGGGGTATCGTGGGGCCCTGACCGACAGGGATCAGGTGTCGCCTGATTTCCTTTGGACAGAGAAGCGTGTGGCGTTGGAGTACGACAGCGGGGAGTTTCACTTTCAGGGCGAGAAGACTGCAGGTACAGATGCCGTTCGCGCCAACATCTTGACTGCGCTAGGGTATCGAGTCTTCCGTGCTACTCCGCAGACGGTGCGGTCTTTGGCAGCAGTTGAGCTTCTCGGCAGACAGCTTGCTTGCGCGCTTGGTGTTGTTTTGGAGATTCCAGACGAGATTTGCGCCCTGCGACGTCGGCGCCTCTACGCAGAGCTTATGCCGCACCGACGTGAGGGGTAGTGGTCTTCTCTCTTTCTCTCGAGCTGCTCTATAACCTCACACGTGATATTTCTTAATTGATATTTCTCATAAAAAGACCAGCTGGCATATGAATGACATCAATAAAGAAATATCACGTGTGGGGTTTTGGGCGAGAAGAACGCCGAAGAAAGGTTGACGCAGCGGAAGGGCCGACGCCGAAGAAAGGTTGACGCAGCAGAAAAGTTGACGCCGCGGAAAGATTGGCGCCGCAGAAAAGTTAACGCCGCGGCGAGAAAGGCTGCGCTCCTAGTTCTTGAGGCTGTTGAGCGGCGCAGGGAAGCGACCACCGCGATGTGCCAGCACGTTACCGGCAAATCGGTTCACGCTCATCACCGGTGCGCTGCCAAAGAGGCCGCCAAACTCCAGCATGTCGCCCTCCTTGTGGCCAATCGCCGGAATCAGGCGTACCGCCGTGGTCTTGGTGTTGATGACACCGATGGCCATCTCGTCGGCGATGATGCCGGCAATGGCCTCCACGGGGGTGTCGCCGGGAATGGCGATCATGTCGAGGCCCACGGAGCACACGCTGGTCATGGCCTCGAGCTTCTCGATGGAGAGCGATCCGTCCTCGGCGGCGCGAATCATGCCGGCGTCCTCGGAGACGGGGATGAAGGCGCCCGAGAGCCCGCCCACGCTGGAGCTGGCCATGACGCCGCCCTTCTTGACGCAGTCGTTGAGAAGGGCGAGCGCGCAGGTGGTGCCGGGGCCGCCGCACTCTCCCACGCCGATGATCTCGAGGATCTTTGCCACGGAGTCGCCGGCGGCGGGGGTGGGCGCCAGCGAGAGGTCGACGATGCCCTTCTCGACGCCCAGCCGGCGCGACGCCTCGCGGCTCATTAGCTCGCCGGCGCGCGTGATCTTGAACGCCGTCCTCTTGATGGTCTCGGCGACTTCCATGAGGTTTGCATCGTCGGGCAGCTGCTCCAGCGCCGCCGCCATCACGCCTGGGCCGGAGACGCCCACGTTAATCACGGCGTCGGCCTCGCCGGTTCCGTGCACCGCGCCGGCCATGAACGGCGAGTCCTCCACCATGTTGGCAAAGACCACGAACTTCGCCGCGCCGTAGCAGTCGATGTCCGTGGTGCGGCGCGCGCACTCGAGGATGGTCTGGGCCGAGAGAAGCACGGCATCCATGTTGATGCCGGCCCTGGTAGAGGCAATGTTTAGCGAGGAGCACACGCGCTCGGTGGTTGCGAGCGCCTCGGGCACCGAGTTGATGAGGCGGCGGTCGGCGTTGCCGATGCCCTTCTGAACCAGCGCAGAGAAGCCGCCCATGAAATCGATGCCCAGCGTCTGCGCGGCGCGGTCCATGGCGTGCGCGATGGGGGAGAGGTCTTCGTCTGCGCAACCTGCCGCCACCTGTGCGACAGGCGTCACCGAAACGCGCTTGTTCGCAATGGGGATGCCGTACTCGGAGGCCAGGTCGTCGGCAACGGAGACAAGGTTCTCGGCCTGGTGCGTGATGCGGTCGTAGATCTTGTCGCACATGCGATCCATGTCCTCGTCGGCGCAGCCTGCGAGCGAGATGCCCATGGTGATTGTCCGGAGGTCGAGGTTTTGCTCCGTGACCATAGCGAGCGTCTCGGATACTTCCTGCGGCGTGATGTCCATCTGGGCCCCTTTGCTGTGACTGCTGGCTGTGCCACGTCATTATAGGTGAGCGAGAAGGCCGGCCACGGTGTAGTGCGCAACAGGAAAAGGCCTTGCAAAGTAGGGCGTGGGCCACGGCAGGGGGCCGCCCGCGCCGCGCACGGCCTTTACCAGCGCAGCTCCTTGAACGACGAGAACCGCTCGTCTGCGGCTGGGAGCTCCTGCGGCACGCATGAACCCGTGAACCCCAGCGTGTAAACGCCCGCCGCCTGTGCCGACGCAACTCCCGAGGGCGAGTCCTCGAACGCCACAGCTTCCGTGGGCGCCACGCCAAATATCTCGAGCGCGTGGCCGTACGGCTCTGGGTGAGGCTTGTGCCGCCCGACGTCATCTCCGCCAATCACAAGCTCGACGAGGTCGGCAAGGCCAACGCGCGCAAGACCAGCCTCTACGAGCGCGTGCCGCGTGGTAGAGACCACGGCGATGTGTGCGCCCGCCGCACGCAGCCGCTCCATGACCTCGCGCGCTCCGGGGGGTGCCTTGATGGGAAACTCCTGGTAGATGATATCGCTTGGTCCGCGACGGGCAAAGAACTCGGCGGCGCTCACGTCCATGCCGTGAGCGCGGAAGAGCGCGGGGATCGACTCCGAGCCGTCGGTCCCGGACAGCGATGCCTTCTCGGCCTCTGTTGGCTCGATGCCGTAGGAGGCGTAGGCCTTCTCGTCCAGCTCGATGCCAAAGCGCTCGGTGTCTGCGAGCGTGCCATCGAAGTCGAAAAGCGCCGCCTTCACGCATTCCGGTCGATGCGGCTTCCCCATGCTTCCTCCCGTATTCCTCGATTTCGCATGGGGTTCATTGTAGTGTGTAGGGGCAGTTCGTCCGAAGCGATTTGCGCCGCGAGGGGCGCAGAATGGTGCCATGGGGTTGTGACGTTGGGAGCGACATGGGCAAGGGAAAGAAGCGCGGCAAGGGTGCCAAGAAGGACGTCGTCTGCGGTTGCAAGCATGTGACCAGGGCGGATGTAGAGGCAGCGGTTGATGCTGGCGCGACGGATTTGGCTGACGTCAAGCGCATGACCGGTGCCGTGACCAAGTGCGGCAAGTGCAAGGGCCGCGTGAAAGCGTGCCTCGACCAAGCGCTTGAGGCGCGGGCCGCGGCCGGTGCCGTCGCGCCGGAGCCCGAGGCGGCGTCGGAACCTGAAACGGAGAACCCCCTGGTCATCCATGGGATTTACCGACACTTCAAAGGTGACTTCTACCTCGTTGAAGATGTGGCGCACGATTCCGAGAACGGCGAGGAGGTCGTGGTTTACCGCAAGCTCTACGGGGACGGTTCGCTCTGGGTGCGTCCAAAGGCGATGTTCCTCTCGCCCGTCGATCGCGAGAAGTACCCGGAGGCAACACAGCGCTGGCGCTTCGAGCTGCAGCACGTCGAAAGCGTGGCCAGAAGAGCGTAGGGGACAATGTGACAGCATCCGGCGCGCCGGAGCGCCCGGGCTTACCGCGAGATGCCGTCGCCACTTGGCCGCATCACGAGTTTGTGCGGGATGGGGCGTTTATGGAACGTCGCTGTGCGCCAAGGCAGCGCCATATTGCTCCATGGGAGCGCGGATTAGTGCTCCGCAGTGTAGTTGCACCTGTCCTTCGCGTCTACGGGGCAGCTTTTCGACACATAACAACGTTTCTTGATTCAATAACGTACGATTTCTGCCCCGCGGCCCCGCTGGGCGCCCGCGCGCCGGGCTACCTGGACGCCAATACCAGCTTGCGCGACTTGACCGAGCCGTATGTCGCCGAGCTTTTTCTCGACGCACGGACCCCCTTGGCGTAAGGTTGGCTTATGGACAAGAGACTCACATACCAGGATTACGCCAGCTTTGCGCGGCTGAGCCTGGCGGAGCTCGCCCGCCAGTGTGAAGCGGAGGCGTTTCGTGCCACTGGCCCGGGAGGACAGGGTGTTAACACCACCGACTCTGCCGTGCGCATGCGCCACGTGCCTACTGGAATTATTGTTGTAAGCAGGGAATCTCGCAGCCAGCTCCAGAATCGGGAACGCTGCCTAGAGAAGATCCACGCGGAGCTGCTTCGGCGCTCGCGTCGGCCAAAAAAGCGCCATGCTACCAAGCCCACCAGGGCATCTGTGCGTCGTCGACTTGAAGAGAAGGGTAGACGTGGGGTGGTGAAGCGTCTGCGTCGGCGTCCTGGCATGGACGAGTAGCTTTGGACTAGCGAGCTGGTTTGTTTGGTAGATCCAAGTGCTCGCGGCTGCATCGAACTGCCTCTCGTTACACAAATTTCGCTACTTTTGCATCGAACCCGCCTTCTTTACACGTACTTTCTGGCTACGCCTAAGTAGCGGCATCTCGGTACATACCATATATTGTGTTAAGTGATGTTTGTATAACAATATATGGGAAGTCATATCAAGGCAAACTCAAAAACTAGGTGTAACGAAGACGAGTTCGGCGCAAGAATCGGAAAATTTGTGTAACGAGAGGCATTTCGATGCGGGGAGATTCCCCGTGGGTGGGGCAAGGTCCCCGCCGCTCTACTCCTGCTCCTCCGCGAGGAAGTCGAGCAGTCGAACAATTCGCAGGTCGGGGACAATCCACAGCAAGAATGCGATGACCAGTGCCACCAGCGCAAGGTGGGAGCTGGGAAAAACCAGCGCGATGACAAGCGCGATAGCCTCAAGCCCTAGAGTGAGACGCTCCTTGAGAAGTGAGCGCTTCTCCACCATCGCACGGCGCTCCATCTCCCTTTCGTTGGCGGGGTTGGGCGGGCAAGACTGGCTCAAATCGCGGCGAATGACGCGCTCGAGGTTCATGTACGTGAGCGATACCAGCATGTTCACAACCACGTAGCAGGTGGTGGGCAGCGCCGCGAACCCCGTCTTCTGCATCCAGTCCGTGGCAAGGGGGAAGAACGAGAGCACAAAGAGAAACGCGAGGTTCGACCAGAGCATGCGCCCGTTCACGCGGTTGACAAGCTTGAGCAGGTGATGGTGGTTATTCCAGTACGTCCCCACGCCAATGAAGCTCACGGCATATGCGGCTATGGCCGGCAGCAGGCCCAGCAGGTCGGAAAGCCCATCGCCCTCCGGTGCGGTAATCCCAAGCACCATGATGGTGATGATGATGGCAATCACGCCATCGCTGAACGCTTCCATCCGACCCTTGTCCATGTGGCTCCTTTCGCTGCAATCACGGCGAACTCAGGATAACGCGAGCGTGGGGCGGACGCTTGCGCTATTCAAAGAGCTTTGGAGCGGACGCCCGATAGGCGCTGGGACTTTGGCCAACCATCTGGGAGAAGCGGTAGCTAAAGTTGCTGTCGCTCGAAAAGCCAACCCGCTTCGCAATGGACGAGATGGGCATCTGGCTCTCAGCGAGCAACTCCTTCGCGCGCGTGATTCGATATCGCAGCAGGTAGTTATGGGGCGTGGTCTCGAGCTGCTGTCTGAAGAGTCGAATAAGCTGAGAGGTACTCACTGATGCCGCTGCTGCAGCCTCCTCAACCGTGACCTTCCTCGAGAAGTTGCTTTCGAGGAAACCCTGCGCCACCTCTACGGCGTTCTGCTCTCGCGATGGGATTGCGGATTCGGTGGCAAGGACCATCTCTGCCAGAAGTTGATGCACGGCAAGGCTAACTCGAATAACCTGTGTGCGCCCCTCATCCGAGAGGTTCTCGAACAGGCAATCGAAGCAGGGACGAACGGAGGAAAGCGGGGCATCGACCGGCCGCAAGGCGGGGAGTCCAAGCTGGGACCCAAGGGGAGCTACGCCCGAGCCGTCTACGTGCGCCCACAGGTGATACCAATGGCGGCGTGAGGGAGACGTCCCGTAGCTCTGGGGCTGGCGACAGTCCATAAGGAGTGCCTGACCCTTCTCAAGCATGACCTCCTGCCCACCTTGGCGTATCACGCCAGCCCCACCGAGCGTGTAGAAGACAATGTATGACTCCTTGTTCGATCGCTCGGTGGTGAATCGCTCGCGAGCATAGAAAGCGCCAACTTCCGTGCAGTAGAAAGGGAGCTTTCTCTCGCTGGGTGAGGGGGTTCGTCGAAGCCACGAGCTTCGCTCCTCGACGTCCATTGTGTAGCTGAGCATGAAGCACCATCTCCGGAAATCGGTCTAGTGCGTGTTCACCAGTAATGCGCATTTATCGAAACTCAATGCGCACTATCACTATGGATGGCTCAATTTATCGCACATATCATGCTCTTGTGACACAAAACAGCTGAGAAATAAAAAGCAATTACAGATAGCGCAATTCTGATTCAGGGAGGCACCATGGCTTCGCGTCATCTTGCAATAGACATAGGGGCGTCAAGTGGCCGCGCCATTGTGGGCGAGCTTGACGAGACGGGCCG
>Ga0256406_1005817_pt1 | contig 12839 bp, 11 predicted proteins | sample RumenRJG_03DNA_FD_185986 | JGI IMG/M metagenome (GOLD analysis project Ga0256406, IMG submission 185986) | Bovine rumen microbial communities from Lethbridge, Alberta, Canada - RJG_03 | ecosystem: Host-associated > Mammals > Digestive system > Stomach > Rumen | place: Canada: Alberta | collected...
GCCCACTGGGGCAGATCGTTCTTGTTCATACATGTATTATATCAAAGATACCATACAAGAGCAACGGATTCACTGAAAAAAACCCATTCCGGACCGGGAAGGGCAAAAGTTTATGAGTAATGACTGTAAGGTCTCTTCCCTCCTTGAGAACCGGCGGTGAGAGGACTATAATAGCGTTTGCCTTTCGGGACATAGCTCAGCTTGGTAGGGCGCTTCCTTGGGGTGGAAGAGGTCATGGGTTCAAATCCCATTGTTCCGACCATTGGATACTGAAAAAGGGTCCTTCCTTCGCCTAACGGCGTCGGAGGGGCCCCTTTTTCCGTTTCTCCCTCCCTCGGGTGGAAAAGGAAAAGGCCGGTTTCCCGGCCTCTAAGCTATTTCTCTTCCGGCGGGACGAAGCGGATGTTCCGCTCCTTCAGGATCCGCAGGTAGTTCTCGTAGACGGTGTCCGCTACCTCCGGGATGCCCAGCTTCTCCGTGTCGATGGTGCAGTCGATGATGCGGGAGATGGAGGGGTCCAGGGTGAAGCACTTCTCGTCGTTCTCAATCCGGGAACGGATCTTCTCCGGGTCGTCGCCTCTTCCCTGCATCCGCGCCAGGCGGACCTTCTTGTCCAGAGTCAGAAGGAAGATGACGATGTGCGGATCCTGGAGCGAGGCATACGTCTTCGCTCCGTTGAACTCCACCGCCAGGCAGCGGTCCAGCTTCACTTCCTCTCTCGAGGTCCCGTAGTAGTTGCCGTTGAACTGGACGGTCTCGATGAAGGCGTTCGCCTCCTTGAGGCGGAGGAACTCCTCCACCGTGACGAAATGGTAGTCGACGTTGTTCTTCTCGCCCTTGCGGATCGGACGGGTCGTATGGGTGATGACCTTCCGGATGCCGTAATGGCTCTGAAGATAGAGGCAAGTCGCCGTCTTTCCGCTTGCCGAGGGACCAGTCAGGATAATCATTTCGGACGTCCTCCTAGAAACGAAAAAGCCGACTGTGCGGCTTTCGCTTGAACAAGATTGTAGGCCGAAGAAGGCCTGTTTTCAACACTTAGATTCGTCCTTCCAGGACGTCCTCAATCTGGATTGGATCGTCGAGGATTCGCCTCGGCGGCTTCGGGTAATGTTCCAAAAACGTCCTCGTCTTATAGCCCCAGGAAACCGAGTACATGGCTTGAATCCCGATGTTGTAGGCGGTCTCGATGTCCGTCCCGCTGTCACCGAAGTAGGCTTCCTTGCCGTAGTCGAACCCGTAGGGCTTCGTCTTCGCCCAGAAGGCGTGGGGGTCCGGCTTGACGATCCCGCCGAGCGGGATACCGACGAGCTCGTCGAAGAAGCCTTCCCCGAAGAACGTCCGGGCCAGCTCCTCGGCGATCGCCTGTGGCTTGTTCGTGTAGATGAAGAGCTTGACGCCGGCCTGCTTGGCTTTCGTTAACGCCTCGATCAGATGGGGATAGGGCTTCGTATAGTCCATGAAATGGCGATGGTAGTACTGGTAGTAGGAGTCAAACACGGGGTCGAAGAGGTCCTGATGGTCCGGTCCTAAGGCCCGCTGGACGAGCTTGACGGATCCATTCCCGATATAGGTGACGTACTCCTCCCGGCTGTGCTCGGGAAGGTGGTACTGCCTTAAGGCCTGGTTCACGGCGACTTTCATGTCCTCAATCGTGTCTAAGAGGGTGCCGTCCATGTCGAAGACGAAGGCTTCATAGGGTGCGCTCATGCCGACTGCCTCCTTCTTTTTCACTATACCACAGCCGGCGAATAGAGCCGGAGAAAGAGGGGGAAAAGAGAGCAAAAAAGAGACGTTCTTTTCTTCCTGGGTCTCAAGGAGGACTCCCGGCCGGGATTCGGCGAAAAAACCAGGGTCTTTTCTCTTCTCTTCTTGTACCGCCATCTTATTCTTAATTACTAAGTTTAATGTATCTCTAAAAGGACACATAAAGACAAAGGAAAAACAGGATTTCGTAAACTGCTGACTTTTCAACTTGCTTTCATGGTTTTGAGAAGAAAAGGAAAGGTTATTCGGAACTCGCAAAATTGTTCGTCTTTTTCTTGTATTCCGGGGTCAAAAACCCTATTATTTTTGCCGTAAAAACGAGGTGGGGAAATGAAACCAATCGAAGAGACTGTCGATTCTCCTTACATCATTGAGCTGAGGAACGTCACCAAAGTCTTTGACGGGACCACCGTCATCGACAAGATGAACCTTCAGATCAAGAAGGGAGAGTTCGTGACGATCCTCGGTCCGTCCGGCTGCGGCAAGTCGACGACCTTGCGGATGATTGCCGGCTTCGAGACGCCGACGTCAGGAGACATCCTCCTCAACGGGCACGACATCACTCCGGTTCCTCCCTATAAGCGTCCGATTAACACCGTCTTCCAGCACTACGCCCTTTTCCCGAACCTCGACGTCTATGACAACGTCGCTTTCGGCCTGAAGAACAAGAAGGTTCCGATCCCGGTCAAGAACAAGGACGGGAGCCCCGTCCTGAAGATCGACATGGCCCAGGTCCGCTACTACAAGAGCCAGATCAAGCGGATCCGGAAGGACAAAATCATGGACGAGAAGGCCAAGGAAGAGCGTCTGGCTTTCCTTGACGGGAGACTGAAGGAGGCGGCCACGAAGCCGGTTCCCTTCTATAAGTTCCGTCACCTCACCGACAAGGAAATCGACGACAAGGTCGTCAAGGCGCTCTCCATCGTCGACCTCGACGAGCTCGAGGACCGGGACATCTCCACGCTTTCCGGCGGTCAGCAGCAGCGGGTCGCCATCGCCCGGGCCATCATCTGCGAGCCGGAGATCCTTCTCCTCGACGAGCCGCTCGGCGCCCTCGACCTCAAGATGCGGAAAGACATGCAGCTCGAGCTGAAGGACATGCACAAGCGGCTTGGCATCACCTTCATGTACGTCACCCATGACCAGGAGGAAGCCCTGACCATGTCGGACACGATCATCGTCATGAACGACGGGGTCATCCAGCAGATCGGTACGCCGGAGAAGATCTACAACGAGCCGGCGAACGCCTTCGTCGCGGACTTCATCGGTTCCTCCAACATCTTCAACGGCGTCATGGTCGGTCCGAAGAAGGTCAAGTTCCTCGGCCAGGTCTGGGACTGCCTGGACGACTATCCGCTGAACGAGCGGGTCGACGCCGTGGTCCGTCCGGAGGACATCCATTACTCCGACGTCCCGAAGGACGGCTACATCGCCGGACGCATCACGCAGAAGGTCTTCAAGGGCATTCACTACCAGTACACCATCATGGTGGGCCACAACGAGGTGACGGCCCAGTCCATCAAGAGCTTCGACGAGAAGAACCCGATCTACATCCAGATTCGTCCGGACGGCATCCACCTGATGGAGAAGCTCGACGAGAGCAACACCTTCTCCGACGCCTATATCGGGAAGGACCGCTGCGTCTACATCGACGACAAGCCCTATGAGGCCAACCTCGCCCAGCTTGTCCCGGGCAGCACCTGCGACTCGGACGGCATCGTCCATCTCGTCGACAAGAAGTACGACTTCAAGGACGCCGAGGTGATCGCGACGCTTCCTTTGAACGCCATCTCGCTGAGCGATGACACCAGCGAGGCGGACGACGCCGGCACGGTCATCAACTCGGTCTGGAAGGGCGACCACTACGTCATCCTCGTCCGGACGGAGACTCAGGAGGACTTCTTCGTCTCCACGCCGTACACCTTCAACCCGGAGGACGTGGTCGGTCTGAAGATCGACCGCAGCAAGATCCAGCTGAAGCTGCAGGGGGAGGTGGACGACTATGAGATATAAGGCGTTCCGGAAAGGGCTCTGCATTCCCTTCACCCTGTTCCTCGTCCTTTTCGTCCTCATCCCGATGCTGTTCATCGTCTACTACGCCTTCACGGACGCTAGCGGGAACTTCACCTGGGAGGCCGTCATCTCCTTCTTCACCAGCCCGACCAAGCTGAACGTCCTCTTCGTCTCCCTCCTACTGGCCACGCTGACGACGCTGATCTGTCTTGTCATCGGCTTCCCGGTCGCCTGGATTCTGGCCGACCCGGAGCTGAACCACTCGAGCGTCCTCGTCATGCTCTTCGTCATCCCGATGTGGATTAACTTCGTCCTTCGCACGGGCGCCTTGCGGGACCTTCTCAACGTCATCCTCGGCTGGTTCGGTAAGTCGACCGGCGAGCTTCCGTACCTGAGCGGCGTCATCGGCCTCGTGGCCGACTACCTGCCGTTCACGATTCTTCCTTTAAACACGACCTTCCTGAAGCTCGACCGGAGCCAGATGGAAGCGGCCGAAGACCTCGGGTGCAACAAGTTCCATGTCTTTATCCGGAATGTTCTTCCTCAGTCCCGCCCCGGACTCATCTCGGCCTGCATGATGGTCTTCATGCCGACCATGAGCTCCTACGTCGTCACGGACGTCATGAGCGAACGTCAGGTGACCGTCATCGGTAACGCCATCGCGACCGCCTTCGACCAGAGCGACTGGTCCGGCGGAAGCTTCATGGCGCTCATCATGCTCGTGCTGATCTTCCTCGGCATGTTCCTGACCCGGAAGTATTCGGAGGCCAGCGAGAAGGAGGGTGCCGGACAATGGTAAAACGCATTCTCTCTTCCGTTTTCCTCTTCCTCGTCCTCTTCCTGATGTACCTTCCGATCTTCTATCTCATCGCTTCCTCCTTCACCAACACCGAGATGGTCGGCCAGTGGAACGGATTCTCCCTCAAGCTCTACGTCCTTCTCTTCCATGACCAGGAAGTGCTCCGGGCCATCGGCAACACCCTCATCCTCGCCCTCGTCTCCTCCGCCGTCTCCACCCTGATCGGTACCTTAGGCGCCATCGGCCTCTTCTACAGCAAGAAGGGTTTCCGGAACTTCTGGGAGCACGTCAACCAGATTCCGGTCGTCAACGCCGAAATCGTCATGGCGATCTCCTTGGCCGTCACCTTCGTGTTCCTGGGAGACCACTTCTTCCACGGCCAGAACCTGAGAGGATTCTGGACCCTGCTCATCGGCCACTGCTGCCTCTCGGTCCCGTTCGTCTACCTCAACGTCAAGCCGAAGCTCATCCAGATGGACCCGGCCCTCTACGAGGCCGCCCTGGACCTCGGCTACACGCCGAACAAGGCGCTCCACAAGGTCATCTATCCGGAAATCTGGCCGGGCGTCAGCTCCGGTTTCGCCCTCGCTTTCTCCCTCTCCCTGGACGACTTCATCGTCACCTTCTTCACGCGGGGAACCGGACTCCTGAATGGCCGGGACACCATTGAGACCATCTCGACCCTCGTCGAGGAGAAGATCAAGCGTGGCGACGTGCCGCCCTCGATGCGGGCCTACTGCACCCTGCTCGTGCTGGTCGTCCTCACTTACGTCATCGTCAAGACCGTCGTTTCGAACGTGCAGAGCAAGAAGCACGGCTCCACGCTCGGGAAGAACCATGCCAAGAGGAGGAACAAGTGGAATGAAAACCCGGTTCGCTAGGAAAGCCTTCTTCGGCCTTCTTTCCGTCGGCTTCTTCCTTCCTTCCCTCTCCGGCGTCGCCGCAGCCTCCGTCAAGGACGCCGACCGCCTTTCGAAGATCCACTACGCGGAGAGCCAGGACGAGATCAACCTGAAGATCTACAACTCCGAGGACTACATCGCCGAGGACGAGACGGACGACGAGGGCAACCTCGTCTCGGAAGGCATCATCCGCCAGTTCGAGGAGTACGAGAAGAGCCAGGGCAAGAACGTCCATGTCTCCTATTCCTGCTTCGATACCAACGAGAACATGCTCTCCCAGCTGAGGATGGGCAGCCGCTACGACCTCGTCTGCACTTCGGACTACGTCGTCCAGCGGATGATCCGTCAGGACATGGTCATCCCCTTCGAGGAGGAGGACGCCTGGGAAAGCCATCCTTACTCCTCCACGCCGAACTACGGACTCTACGCCTCTCCTTTCATCAAGGAAAGGATTTCCGGCATCGACGTCGAGAAGAACGGGAAGAGAATCGACGTCAACCAGTACGCCCGTGGCTACATGTGGGGAACGCTGGGCATCCTCTACAACGAGGACTTCGCCAAGCTGAAGGAAAGGCATCTGGAGCCGGAGACCGTCGAAGAGGACATGCAGGACTGGCTGAGCCTCTGGGACAGCAAGTACAAGAACCTGCTCACGATCAAGGACTCCATGCGGGATACCTACGCCGTCGGCATCATGAAGACGTTCGACGGCGACTTCCGCCAGCTCCTTAGCCAGTACGAGGCTGGGACGATCACGGCCGAGGACTACAACGAGAAGATCCACGCCCTCTTCAACCAGAGCGACGAGAAGACCGTCCGAAGCGTCGAGAAGGACTTAGAGAGCCTCCGGGACAACGCCTACGGCTTCGAAGTCGACAGCGGCAAGTCGGACATGGCGCGGGGCAAGTTCTTCGCCATCAACCTCGCCTGGAGTGGAGACGCCACCTGGGCGATGGACATGGCCGACGAGTACAACGAGGAGCACGAGGAAAGCTACCCCGACGACACCTCCTTCGAGCCGACCGTCCTGAAGTACGCCATCCCGAAGACCGGGGCGAACATCTGGTTCGACGCCTGGGTCATGCCGAAATCCTGCCGGGAAGACGGCAACGAGGAGTATGCCCACGACTTCATCGACTTCATCAGCGACCCGGAGAAGGCCGCCGAGAACATGGACTACATCGGCTATACGCCGGTGATCGGCGGCGAGGCGGTCCTGGACTATGTCAAGGAGAACTACGGCGACGTCCGGGCCTCCACCGACGAGAACGGGGATCCCGTCTGGGACGACAGCGCCAAGACGCTAGAGGCCGCCAAAGAAGGCGTCGAAAGCGGGGAGAACTACACGAAGAACCTTGCCTACTTCTTCGGCGGGACCCTGGAGGCGACGGGCGACGACCTCGTCGACGCGACGACGTTCTATCTCCCGGTGGACGAGAAGGACAAGCAGTTCGACACGGCCTATCCGGACGAGTCGATCCTGCCAAAGCTGGTCATCATGGATGACTACGGGGACAACAACGGCTACGTGGTCGACATGTGGACGAGGGTGAAGGCGAAGTTTCTTCCCCTCTGGGTCTACATTGTCGTCGCCGTGCTTCTCCTGGCCCTTGTCGTCTACTTCCTCGTCCTCGGCATCGACCGCCACGCCAAGAAGGCGATGCGGAAGCGGCGCCGGGGAGAACGGTTAGCCCACGAGAAGCGGAGTGCGGAGCTGACCAAGATTCTGACCGAGGATTTCGGTGAGAAGGACGTCTCGAAGGCGAAGTAGGATTCTAGCCTCGGCCAAACGGCCGGGGCTTTTCTTCTTTCACCAATTCTTTACGGAATTCCACATGCCGTCCTCTATACTAAAAAGGTCTTGAACGATAGGAGGAGAGCAGAATGATCGAACTATCCGGCCTTTCGAAGTCCTACGGCAAGAAGAAGGCCATCGACGGCCTGTCGCTGACCCTGGGGCCCGGGGAAGTCTTCGGGCTCCTTGGCCCCAACGGCGCCGGGAAGAGCACCACCATCAAGATGATCACCGGGATCCTGAAGCCCGACAGCGGGACGGTCACGCTAGATGGGAAGGACATCGTCAAGGAGCCGGAGGAGGCCAAGAGAACCTTCGGCTTCGTTCCGGACACGCCGGACCTCTTCCTGGGGATGAAGGGCGGGGAGTATCTTGCCTTCCTCGCTAGCCTGTACCCGGGTTCGAAGGAGGAGAAGAAGGAGAAGGCCCTCGCCCTGGCCAGGGCGTTTCGGATCGAGGAGGCCCTGAAGGACCCGATCGGCTCCTACAGCCATGGGATGCGGCAGAAGATCCTGATCGTCGGCTCCCTGCTTAACGACCCTTCGAACTGGATTCTGGACGAGCCGATGACCGGACTTGACCCGGAGAGCGCCTTTCTCGTCAAGGAGAAGATGAAGGAGTTTTCCCAGGAGGGGAAGACCGTCCTCTTCTCCACTCACGTCCTCGACGTGGCGGAGAAGGTCTGTGACCGGGTCGGCATCCTCTCGAAGGGAAAGCTTCTCTTCGCCGGGACCCTGGAGGAGCTAAAGAAGGCCGAGAACGAGAAGGAGGAAGGGCTCGAGCAGCTCTTCCTGGAGCTCACGGAACGATGAAGGACTTTTTCCTCCTGGTGAAGGCCGTCTATTCGAACTCGGCCCGGTTTCGAAATACGAACCAGAAGCGGAAGCGGAGCGCCACCTCGGAACTCCTCTCCTGGATTCTCGTCGCCCTGGTCTTCGGCCTCTACCTGAGCCTGGAGGTCCTGCCTCAGATCGGAAACGTCGCCGGTGCGACCGAAGATCCCGTGCTCCGTTTCCAGTACCTGCGGATTCTCTTTGCCTCGTACTGCTTCTATTGCGTCTTTATCCTCATGACGCTCGTCCGGCCGGTCTTCTTCGACGAGGAGGCGAAGGCCTTTCTCTGCCTTCCGGTTTCAAGGTCACGCCTCTTCTTCGCCCGGGTCATCCTTCTCTATCTCCATTCCATGACCTACTGCGGCATCGGCTGCCTGGTCCTGCCGATCGGTGCCGTCTGCTTCTTCCATCTCGGCCTTTATCCCCTCCTCGCCAGCATCTTTCTCGGGATCATCCTTCCTCCTTTCCTTCTTTCGGTTTCTCTCTTTCTCACTTTCGTTCTCGGAAAAATCTTCCCGCTCTCGTCGAAGGGTGGGGCGAAGGCGTTCCAGGGCCTGACGTCCTTTTTGGCTTCGGCCTTCCTCGTCCTCTCCTACCTCGTCCCCTTCTCCTTCGGGGAGACGATGGACCTGTCGAACGTGCCTTTGATTGCCCGTTACGGGGTCTTCTTTGTCTGGGCCGGGGTCCTGCCGGAGCAGGTTCTCTCCTCCGATTACCGGGTTCTTTTCCTGCTTCTCCTTCTCGCCCTCACGGCCTTGCTTCTCTTTGCGAGCATCCGCCTCTCCGGAACCAGGGAGGAATCCTTCGCCACTTCCCGGAAACGAAGCCGGGCGCCAAGGAAGGACGTGGTCGAGAAGGCCTTCCGGAAGGCGGAGAATCCTTCCTACTTCTTCGTCCGGCAGAGCTTTTCGGAAGTGCCCTTCGGCTTCTACTTTGCCTCCCTCTCCGTCTCCTTAAGCTTCCTCTTCACCTTCGCCCTGACGCTAACGATCGGCGGAAGCAACGGGGACATGGGTCCTTACTTCCCGCTTCTCATCACCCTGCTCGGGACGACCCTGACCGTCTCTAATCCTTTCCTTCCCACGAGTGCCATCTCCCTGGAGAAAGAAAACTTCTTCCTGCTGAAGACACTCCCCTTCCCGGAACGGAAGTATCTCTTCGCCCACTACCTTCCCTCCCTCCTCTTCGGCTTCCTGCTCTCCCTTCTCTCCTCGCTCACGCTTCCCCTGATCTCCCGCCAGTCCGTCGGCGACCTGTTCGCTTCCGTCTTCTTCGGTCTCGCCTATAGCTTCTCCTATACGAGCCTCATGTACCTCTTCGGGATCCGCTTCGCTCGCTTCAACTACGCCACGCAGAGCGAGATCCATACCCAGGGATGGAACTCCCTCCTCTTCTGGCTTGTCTCCCTCCTCTATTCCGGACTGGCCGTTGCCGTCAGCCTTCCTTTCCTTCTCCTTCTCCCCGGAATGCCCTATGTCAGCTACCTCTCCCTCGGGGGCCTTGCCCTGCTATTCGGCTTCCTCTTCGTCGCCTTTTTCCCGAAGGCCTACCATGGCTTGCTCCGGAAGGATTTCTTTGACTAAGCCGGCCTTTCGGTCCATTGCTTTTCCCATTAGGCACGGCTAGAATTTCTTTTGTCTTAAAGACGTTTTTTTCTTTGGGGAGGAACGACATGAAGAAGAACGACACGGAGCGGATGACCATCGTCATCGGCGCCAGCCGGCTCGGGGCGACCATCGCCTCGGCGAAGAGCGCCTCCGGCGCCTATACGTCCATCATCGACAAGAACCCCCTGGCCTTCCGGAAGCTGGACAGCAGCTATTCCGGCTACCAGATCGAAGGCGACGCGGAGGACATGGACGTCCTCGAGAAGGCCAACGCCCGTGGCGCCAAGGAATTCGATATCATGACCGAGAGCGACGACGAGAACCTGTACCTCGCCGCCATCTGTCTGGTCTGCTTTGACGCACCCCTCATCGTCGTCCGTCTCCAGGACGAGAAGAAGAGCGTCCTTCTGGACGACAAGCGGATTCGCTTCATCACCCCGTCCCTCCTTTCTTACCGGGCCTACCAGGAGATCCAGGACGCCTTTGCGGACGTGTCCTCGGAAGGAGAGAAACGATGAAAATCCTCATTGCCGGCGGGAAGCGCGAGGCTGACTACGTCGTCCGCTCCTTCAAGGAGAGCGGAAACCGCCTCGTCGTCATGAACGACGACGAGAAGACGGCGAAGCGGATCTCGGAGCTCAACGGCGTCAGCGTCCTCTTAACCGACCCGACCAAGATGTATTCCTTCGAGATTGCGGACGTCAACAACTTCGACCTCGTCATCTCCCTGATGGAGAAGGACAGCGACAACTTCATCGTCTGCCGCATGGCCAAGCAGCTCTTCCACATCAAGAAGGCGATCTGCACCGTCAACAACCCGAACAACGTGAGCCTGCTGGAGCGGCTGGGCATCGATAGCCCGATCAGCGCCCCTTACCTTCTGACGGAGCGGATCAAGGGCGAGAGCGATATCGAGTCCCTGACCAAGACGATGTCCTTGGAGAACCAGAAGATCGTCATCACGGAGATCAAGGTCCGGAAGGACTTCTACTGCGCCGGGAAGGACTTGAAGACGCTACGGCTTCCCAACACCGGGAATATCACCTGCATCTTCCGGGACCCGCAGGTCTTGATTCCTCGCGGCGACACCGTCATTAACGCCGGCGACACTTTGGTCGTGGCCTCGGCGCCGAAGGACCAGGAGGACCTGGTCTCCTTCGTCAAGAGCGGGAGCCTTTCATGAGCGACGAGACGTCCACGATCGACACGATCTCCTTTGAGCGTCTCCCGGAGAAGCGGGTCTCCGGGCCGCGTCTTTTGTTTGGCTACCTCGGCCTCTTCCTGCTCTTCGTCGGCGGGATGAACGCCTTACCTCTGCTCACCCTCACGGTCTACCACGGCAACGCCTACGCCTGGTGGTACTTCCTCCTTCCGGCGGCTTTAAGCGCCGGACTCGGGGCCGGCCTCTACTTCGGCTTACTCTACCGGAAGCCGCAGGGAAGGCTAAGCAAGGTCGAGAACATGACCCTGCTTCTCTTAGTCTGGCTCTTAGCCATCTTCGTCTCCGGCATCCCCTACTGGCTCTGGGGACGTTTCGGCGGGATGAACGCCGTTAAGGATGTCGTCGTCGACGCCGACGGGCTCTCCCATGTCGTCTCCGCCTTCGAGCCGGGCGGGAAGAGCCACGCCTACTACTACTTCAGCCAGGCAATGTACGAGTCTACCTCCGGCTTTTCCTCCTCCGGCCTCACTCTGCTTCCGACGGTAACTCTGCCGGAGGGGACCTATTCCTATAACCTCGGCCTGTTCCGCTACGCGACGGAAGCCTACAGCGAGTTCGTCCCGAACGTCGAGATCTTCTTCTTCCACCGGGCCCTGATGTCCTTCACCGGCGGCATCGGCCTCGTCCTGATCCTGGCTTCGGCCATGAACTCCCGCTCCGGCTTCCAGCTCTACCTGCTCGAGGGACATAACGACCGACTGCTTCCGAACCTGCTGCAGTCGGCAAGGATGATCTTCGGCATGTACTGCGTCTACATCCTTCTCGGCGTCCTTCTCTTATGTCTGGAAGGCGTCACCTTCTTCGACGCCCTCTGCTACTCCATGGCTGCCGTCTCGACGGGCGGATTTGGCACCCATGCGACCTCGGTCGCCTTCTTTACCCGGGCGCTTGGGACGACAAGAGGCATCCTGGTCGAGCTGACCGTCACGCTGCTGATGATCCTCGGCATGATCTCCTTCATCGTCCACTACTTCGTCCTGACCCGGAAGTTCCGCAAGGCCTTCCGGCACTACGAGTTCTACGTCTTCCTGACTATCTTCGTCCTCTTCTACCCGATGATGGTCTACGGCCTGTACCAGAAGTACCAGAACGTCGGGGACGCCTTCCGCTTCGGCCTCTTCGAGTTCTTCAGCTACCTCTCGACCTCCGGCTTCTCCAGCGTCGACAGCTACCTTCCTGTCGTCGATGCCCAGCTCTACGGGCCCAATGTCCTCGGTAGCATCCCGGCGCCGGCCTTCTTCGCCATGATCATCCTTCCGATCCTCGGCGGCTTCACCGGGTCGACCTCTGGCGGACTGAAGATGAACCGGGTCGGGGACCTCTTCCTCGGCCTCCACTGGTCCTTAAAGGACGCCGTGGAGAGGAAGGAAGTCATCACCACCCACTACACGGAGAAGTACGGCGAGAAGGTCCCGACGGACAAGGACGACCTTACCGACGCGTTCACCTACCTCGTGCTCTACCTCTCGACGATCTTCCTCCTGGCCTCGGTCCTGATGCTGACCGGGTACGACCCTCAGCTCTCCATCTTCGAGGTCTCCTCCGCTCTCGCCGGCCTCGGCGAGTCGGTCGGAATCGGGCTTAGCGCCTCCCTCAGCGGCCAGTTCTGGGTCCTCTGGGTCCAGATTATCGCCATGTTCCTCGGACGTCTCGAGATCCGGATCGTCATCTACTTCTTCAAGGACCTCACACGCTCCGGAAGGAACTTCCGGAACATCTACGTTCGTCGGTAGGATTTCGCCGGGAAGCGAAGGCTTCCCGGTTTTTTCGTCCGAGGGGAAATACAACCACTGGTGTGCTGACACCCCCTAAATTGCCGAAAATGCTATAATTTTCAAGCTACATAACTGAGACTCGAGAGACGGCCTCTGAAGAGTTATGTAGCAATAGTCCTTTCCCAG
>Ga0256406_1005818_pt1 | contig 12839 bp, 25 predicted proteins | sample RumenRJG_03DNA_FD_185986 | JGI IMG/M metagenome (GOLD analysis project Ga0256406, IMG submission 185986) | Bovine rumen microbial communities from Lethbridge, Alberta, Canada - RJG_03 | ecosystem: Host-associated > Mammals > Digestive system > Stomach > Rumen | place: Canada: Alberta | collected...
CTGATACCCAAAAAGTTGGGATCCATGTCCAGGGATCTGCATCTTTTCAATACAGGGACTCTATTCACTGCCATATCTGTACATACCTCCTTACATTAAACTCTTCTACGCTTGGGCGGACGACAACCGTTATGAGGAACGGGTGTAACGTCTTTAATACTTGTAACTGCAAGACCGGCAGCTGAAAGCGCACGAATAGCAGCTTCTCTTCCTGAACCGGGACCCTTAACCATAACGTCTACTGACTTTAAGCCATGAATCTGAGCAGCCTTTGCAGCTGTCTCTGCAGCCATCTGAGCAGCGTAAGGAGTAGACTTCTTAGAACCTCTGAAGCCCAGTCCGCCTGCACTTGCCCATGAAAGAGCATTTCCCTGCGTATCTGTCAATGTAACGATAGTATTATTAAAGGAAGACTGAATATGAGCCTGTCCCTTATCAATATTCTTCTTTACCTTTCTGGTAGGTTTTTTCGTAACCTTCTGAGCCATTTTATCAAAAGCCTCCTATATTATTTCTTCTTGTTCGCTACCGTCTTCTTGGGACCCTTGCATGTACGTGCATTGGTCTTAGTCTTCTGTCCTCTGACAGGGAGACCCTTTCTGTGACGGATTCCTCTGTAGCAGCCGATTTCCTTTAATCTCTTAATATTCATGGCTATCTCTCTTCTGAGATCACCCTCGATAAGGTTATCTGTATCAGCATCGATCACGTCACGGATCTTTGCTACCTCATCATCCGTAAGATCCTTTACACGAGTGTCAGGGCTGATGCCTGCCTGCTCTAAGATCTTAACAGATCTGGATCTTCCGATGCCATAAATATATGTCAGACCGATTTCAATTCGCTTTTCTCTCGGTAAATCTACACCTGAAATACGAGCCATGTGTCTTATAACCTCCGTTATTAAATCAAAATAAATGAAATATCTTAAAACTAAAAATGTTACTCATCAGTCAGCGGTAAATGACAGCTCCTTTTATAAAAAGGCCTGAAATGTGTGTCATCCCCCGTGACCGGATTTAATTAAAGATAGTGTACGAACAGATCATACACTCAGCCGCTTTAATTTTTCAGAGACCTGTACCGGCGGTGACGGCCGCCCGTACAGGAAACGAACAGGGAGAAATCAGCCCTGTCTCTGCTTGTGCTTAGGATTATCGCAGATAATTCTAATAACACCTTTTCTTTTAATGACTTTGCATTTTTCGCAAATAGGTTTTACTGATGATCTAACCTTCACTGCAAAATCCTCCTTTCAGACAAGTCTGTCGATTAGTATATCACATATTATAGGTTCTTTGCAAGGATTATTTATCCCTCCATATTATCCTTCCTTTTGTAAGGTCATAAGGCGACATTTCCAATGTCACTTTATCCCCCGGCAGGATACGTATATAATTCATTCTAAGCTTTCCGCTTATATGCGCAAGCACCTGATGTCCGTTTTCAAGCTCCACCTGAAACATGGCATTGGGCAGCTTTTCTACAACTGTTCCTTCGATTTCTATCGCATCTGATTTTGACATTCGTCATGCCTCCTTTCCCTTTTTAAGATATGAACAATATAATTTTATGGCTCTTTTCACCTGTTCATCCGAATAGTGCCGGCTTCCGGTATCGGTCATATCTTCCATAAATGAATCCGCCCTTTTCTTAACGGGCTGAATATGCTTATGTATCTTTTTCTTGGGGCTGTCCACTGTCTTTAGTCTTCCGTCTGACAAATAGACATATTTGTCATCCATATCCGTGATCACGTATATACTTCCCTTATCATGACCCGACAGTGAAAATGCAAAACACCCTTTAAAATCCGTACTGAGTAAATCCATAAGCTATTAATTTCCGACAATAGTACGGATGGATTCAAACACCTCATCCATATCCTTTGTTCCGTCTACATTGTAGAGTACCCCGTGTTCGCTGTAGTACTTCTCAAGCGGCTCTGTCTGCTCATGGTAAACCTCAAGACGGTTCTTTACTGTTTCTTCCCTGTCGTCATCCCTAAGGGAGAGCTCTTCTGAGCAGGCATCGCATGTGTTTTCCACAGCAGGCGGGTTGTACTGAATATGATATGTGGCTCCGCACTTAAGACAGGCGCGTCTACCGGACATACGGTTTATAATTACCTCATCGGGTACATCCACATTTATAGCATAATCAAGTTTCTCTCCCGCTTCCTCAAGGGCGCTGTCTAAGGCTTCAGCCTGGGGAATGGTCCTGGGATAACCGTCAAGCACATAACCGCCTTCGCAGTCAGGCTCTTTGAATCTGTCCATGATAAGCTCCACTACAAGCTCATCCGGAACAAGTTCACCCTTATCCATATAAGTCTTGGCTTTTCTGCCAAGCTCTGTGTCATTTTTAATATTGGCACGGAAAATGTCTCCCGTGGAAATGTGGGGAACACCGTAGCTTTCGGCTATTTTCTTTGCCTGGGTTCCTTTTCCGGCTCCCGGCGCTCCAAGCATTACTATTTTCATGATCGGCCTCCTTTTCAGGTCATTGTACAGTACATGACACAAGGGGGACAGGTCTTGCCCCTGTCCCCCTGTCTTCTGATGTCTCTTTGTTTTTATTAAGCATCATCATCACTGAGGAATCCTCTGTAACTCTTATTCCTCATCATAGCTTCCATCTGCTTGAGTGTCTCAAGGATGACACCTACGATAATGATAATGGATGTTCCTCCGAAGGAAACGCTCGCACCGAATATACCTGAGAATATAATAGGTATGATAGCTATGATCATAAGCCCGATGGCTCCGATAAATACGGTTGAGTTGAGCATACCTTTCAGGAACTCACTGGTCTGCTTACCCGGTGTAATACCCGGTATAACACCGCCTGAGCGCTTTATGTTGTCAGCGATCTCAAGTGGATTAAATGTTATAGAAGTATAGAAGTAAGCAAATGCCAGTATAAGTCCCAGATATGCTGCAAGTCCTATTGTATAATGCCATGCTCCGGGGTTGAACCAGTATGAAGAAGTAAGATACTTCGTCCACTCAGGCTGTGAACCCGTAATAAGTGAAGCGATTATAACAGGGAACTGCATAATGGATGATGCAAAGATGATAGGCATCACACCCGCGATATTTATCTTGAGGGGTATATGTGATGACTCTCCCTTGAACATCCTTCTTCCCACAACCTTCTGTGAATACTGCACGGGGATCTTTTTCTGTGCATCCTGCAGTATACATACAAGGACAATAAGAAGTAAAGTAACTCCGGCGATGATACAAATAGCCAACGCCGCAAGACCTCCGGGACGTCCGAATACAAACTGTGAGAAAAGTCTTGCATAGTCTGTGGGAATACCTGAAATGATGTTTATAAGAAGGATAATGGAGATTCCGTTACCCACACCTCTTTCTGTTATTCTCTCACCAAGCCACATAAGTGCTGTTGCACCTGCAACAAGTGCGACCACGACTATGAAGATAGATGCTACATAATGAGCACCGCTCATGGTCTCCCATCCTTTTATAAGCCCCTGTCTTCCAAAGCCCACAGCCATAGCGATGGACTCTGCGATTGCAAGACCTATAGTTATAAGACGGGTGATTTTGTTCATTTTCTTACGACCATCCTCACCCTCACGCTGCATCTCCTCCAGCTTAGGTATGGCTACCGTAAGGAGCTGCACGATGATGGATGATGTGATGTAAGGCGTGATACTGAGTGCGAACAGGGATAATCGTTCAAAAGAACCACCTGTAAATGCATTCAGATACGCCAGATTTCCTTCGCCAAGCCCTGAAAGCAGTGTCTTGAAATAATCTGTATTTACTCCGGGTATGGGAATAAGACTTCCGATACGGACAACTACCAGTATTCCAAGCACAAACATCATACGCTTAAACACGTCAGAATTCTTGAATGCTCTGCCCAGTGTTTTTATCATCAAATCACCTCACAAGTACCGCCTGCTGCTTCGATTTTTTCCTTGGCGGATGCAGTGAAACCGTTCACCTTAACCGTGAGCTTTTTGGAAATCTCTCCATTACCCAGGATCTTCACGCCATCTCTGGGATTCTTGATGATACCGGCTTCTATAAGACCTTCTACTGTTATCTCATCTCCATCTTTAAAACCGTCAAGAGCAGATACATTTACGCCTACTATATCAAGATGATTGTAGTTAGTAAATCCACGCTTGGGGATACGTCTGTACAAAGGCATCTGACCACCCTCGAAGCCGGGTCTGGGCAAACCGCCTGAACGGGCTTTCTGACCCTTCTGACCTCTTCCGGATGTCTTGCCGTTGCCCGAACCGTGTCCTCTTCCGACTCTGAATCTGTCGGAAACGGCACCCTCGTTAGGCTTTAAGCTCGATAAATCCATATAATACCTCCTTTACATAAAACTTATATAAAATTATTCTTCAACCTTAAGCATGTATCCCACCTGGGCAATCTGACCTCTTGTGGAGGGATTGTCCGGAAGCTCGATGGTCTTATGGAGCTTTCTGAGTCCCATAGTCTCGATCGTCTTTCTATGCTTGGGGATAGCCCCGATAGGGGATTTGATCAAAGTGATCTTTAACATCTTTTCTGCCATGTCCTTTTGCCTCCTTAGATCAGTTTAAAATCTCGGCAACTGACTTACCGCGAAGTCTTGCGAACTCCTCGGGAGTCTTCATAGCCTGAAGTCCCTCAAGTGTGGCAAAAACAACGTTCTGCTTGTTGTTTGAACCAAGAGACTTTGTACGTATATTTCTTATACCTGCAAGCTCAAGAAGGGCACGGGCAGGACCACCGGCGATGATACCGGTACCTTCGGGTGCTCTCTTGAGAAGAACCTCGGCACCGCAGAATCTTCCGATAAAATCATGGGGAACTGATCCGTTTTCATCGATAGGGATCTCGATCATATGCTTTGTTGCATCTTCCTTGCCCTTACGAATGGCTTCAGGGATCTCAGCCGCCTTGCCGACGCCTGCGCCCACATGTCCGTTGTTATCTCCGACAACTACGAGAGCTGCAAAGCGCATGTTACGTCCGCCCTTAACAACCTTTGTAACTCTTTTGATAGCTACAACGTTATCATTTAATTCGACCTGATCATTATCAAATCTGTTATCTCTCATTATCTTCTCCCTTCCGCTTAAAACTCAAGTCCGGCCTCGCGTGCGGCATCGGCTAATGCTTTAACCTTGCCTGCATAGAGGAAACCGCCTCTGTCAAAAACTACTGAATTGATGCCCTTTGCTAAAGCTCTCTTTGCTACGAAGCTTCCAACAACAGCGGCAGCATCAGTATTGTTTGTCTTTTCGCAAGCGCTCTTTACTTCTTTATCCATAGTGCTGGCAGAAACTATTGTATTTCCCACAGTATCATCAATAACCTGAGCGTACATGTGGTTGTTGCTTCTGAAAACCGCAAGACGGGGTCTCTCAGCTGTTCCGCTTACACGATTACGGACTCTTAAATGCTTTCCTTCGCGAACTTTCGTTCTCGTTTTCTTAGTAACCATCAGTGTCCACTCCTTTCATTATTTCTTACCGGTCTTACCGACTTTACGCTTGATAACCTCGTCATCATACTTGATACCCTTGCCCTTATACGGCTCAGGAGGTCTCTTTGTACGGATCTCGGCAGCATACTGTCCGACCTTTGCTTTATCGATGCCCTTTACTATGAGAATGTTCTGGCCTTCCACCTCTACCTCAATACCTTCGGGATCATCCATCTCTACGGGATTTGAATAACCGAGGTTCATGATAAGTGTCTTGCCTTTCTTCTGGGCACGGTAACCTACACCGTTTATCTCCAGCTTTTTCTCAAACCCGTCAGTAACACCCGTAACCATGTTGCTTATGAGTGTTCTGGTGAGTCCGTGAAATGACTTCATCTTTTTTAAATCATTGGGTCTGGAAACATTTATCTCTGTTCCCTCAACCTTTATATCCATACCTTCCGGCATCTGCTGTGAAAGCGTACCCTTAGGTCCCTTAACAGTAACCATGTTTGCTTCGTCAACCGAAACGGTAACGCCGTCAGGAATGGTAACAGGCTTTATTCCTATACGTGACATGCCTTCTTACCTCCATAAATGAATAATATATCTTACCAAACAAAAGCGAGTACTTCGCCGCCAACGTTACGTTTTCTGGCCTCTTTATCAGTAATAACGCCCTGGTTTGTGGAAATGATCGCTACGCCAAGTCCGCCCAGCACCCTGGGAAGGTTTTCTTTGCCGGCATATACTCTAAGACCGGGCTTGGAAACTCTCTTAAGACCTGAGATAATTCTCTCACTCTTACCCACTCCGTACTTCAAAGCAATATGAATAGTTTTGAAAGTGCCTTCCTCAACTATGTCATAAGAACGGATATATCCTTCATTCAGAAGAATCTCTGCTATAGATATCTTCATCCTGGACGCAGGTATATCAACGGTGTCATGCTTAGCGATATTCGCATTACGGATTCTTGTAAGCATATCTGCGATTGAATCTGTCATTCTTGCTTTTCCTCCTTACCAAAAATAACTCTTTATAATTACCAGGATGATTTCTTCACGCCCGGTATCTGTCCTTTATACGCCAACTCACGGAAGCAGATTCTGCAGATCCCGTACTTCTTCAAATAGCCGTGCGGTCTTCCGCAGATACGACAACGGGTATATTCTCTTGTTGAGAACTTCTGCTTTCTTTGCTGCTTCACTTTCATTGAAGTCTTAGCCATAAGTTTACCTCCATATATACTATAGCCCGATTATTTCTTAAAAGGCATATTAAATAATCTGAGTAATTCACGTGCCTCTTCATCAGTCTTAGCGGTCGTGGTAATGATAATATCCATACCTCTGACCTTGTCGATCTTATCGTAATCGATCTCCGGGAAGATCAGCTGCTCTTTGATACCGAGAGCATAGTTTCCTCTTCCGTCAAATGAATCAGGACTTACGCCTCTGAAGTCACGAACTCGGGGAAGTGCAAGATTAACAAGTCTGTCAAGAAAATCGTACATTCTTGTTCCGCGAAGTGTTACCTTGCAGCCGATGGGCATACCTTCTCTAAGCTTGAAATTGGCTATAGACTTCTTTGCTCTGGTCATAACGGGCTGCTGACCTGAAATAACAGCCAGCTCCTCCATTGCTTTATCAAGGATCTTGGAGTTCTCTTTAGCTTCTCCGATAGCCATGTTGATGACAATCTTGTCGAGCTTGGGAATCATCATCGGATTCTTGTATCCGAACTTTTCCGTCATTTCTTTAGTTATCTCGTTATCGTATAACTCTCTTAATCTGTTCAATTCTTATACCTCCTTCCCTGATCAGTCTATGGCCTCGCCTGTCTTCTTGGACACGCGTACTTTTTTACCGTCTTTTATCTCAAATCCCACCTTGGTCACCTGTCCTTTAACTACAAGTGCCACATTGGAAATGTGAAGAGGTGCTTCCGTAGAAATAATTCCGCCCTTGGAATTTGAAGTGCTGGGCTTGGAGTGTTTCTTGACTATGTTCAGTCCTTCAACGATCAAACGCTCGCTCTTTCTGTCTATGGAAATAACCTTGCCTTCTTTTCCTTTATCTTTTCCGGCGATGATCTTTACTGTATCGCCTTTCTTTATCTTCAATGATGACATCTTGACACCTCCTTATAATACCTCCGGAGCCAGTGAAACAATCTTCATAAATGATTTGTTTCTGAGTTCTCTGGCTACCGGTCCAAAAATACGGGTTCCTGTAGGTGTCTTGTCTTCCTTGATGATAACTGCAGCATTTTCATCAAATCTGATATATGAGCCATCAGGACGACGGGTCTTGTTTACCGTGCGGACAACAACCGCCTTAACAACGTCGCCCTTTTTAACAACGCCGCCAGGTGTTGCTTCTTTGACAGAAGCAACTATGATATCACCGATCTCGGCATATCTCCTGCGGGAGCCGCCCATAACACGTATGCAAAGGATTTCCTTGGCGCCTGTATTGTCGGCAACCTTAAGTCTGGTTTCCTGCTGTATCATGATATACCCCTTTCATAAGTTTCATAAAATATATGTTACTGAGCTTTTGTAATAATCTCTACCAGTCTCCATCTCTTGTCCTTTGAAAGAGGTCTGGTCTCCATAACTCTCACAACGTCACCGATACCGCATGTGTTTTCTTCATCATGGGCCTTGAGCTTATATGTTCTCTTAACGATCTTATTGTAGAGAGGATGCTTTACATTATCTTCAACGGCTACAACAATGGTCTTATCCATCTTATCGCTGACCACTCTGCCTGTTCGTGTTTTTCTTAAATTTCTTTCCACGTTTTTACTCCTTTCAACGCCTTAAACGCTATAATTATAATCCTTACCGTGCGTTTCTTTAAGCGTCAACAGCTTTCTTCTCAACCATGACAGTCTGGATCCTTGCGATATTTCTTCTTACTGTCTTGATTCTTCCGGTGTTTTCAAGCTGATTGGTAGCGTTCTGAAATCTCAGATTGAAAAGCTCCTTCTTGGCAGCTGTTAACTCTGTTGATAACTCATCAACCGATTTATTTCTCAACTCTTCTAAAAATGTATTACTCTTCACCATTATCACCGCCTTCGTTATCAGCGCTTTCAACAGCAGCCTCCTGAACGCTTTCTACGGCTTCCTCAACAACTTCAGCCGTCTCTTTTGCTTCAGGCTTCTCTACAGGCTTTGCGCTTGCCTTTTTAACTGTATCTTCGGTCTGATCTGCATCCTCGCGGCATACGATCTTACATTTGCAGGGCAGCTTGTGCATAGCGAGTCTGAGCGCTTCTCTTGCTGTCTCTTCTGCGACGCCGCCGATCTCAAACATCACACGTCCTGTTTTAACAACGGCAACCCAGTATTCAACATTACCCTTTCCTTTACCCATACGTACTCCGATAGGCTTACCTGTAACAGGCTTGTCAGGGAAAATCTTGATGTATACATCACCGCCACGCTTGATGTAACGTGTCATAGCAACTCGGGCAGCCTCTATCTGATTTGATCTTATCCAGCAGGGTTCTGTAGCCATAAGTCCAAACTGACCATGTGTAACTTTGTTACCCCTTGTAGCTTTACCGGCCATGGAACCACGGAACTGTTTCCTGTGTTTAACTCTCTTAGGTAATAACATTACTCGTCGCTCCCTTCATTATCTGAACTAGCCTCAGTCTTTGTCTTAGTGGGAAGAACCTCTCCGTTGTAGATCCAAACCTTAACTCCGACCTTGCCGTATGTGGTGTCAGCTTCGGCAAATCCGTAATCGATATCGGCACGAAGTGTCTGAAGAGGAATCGTACCCTCACTGTAGAACTCTGTACGCGCCATATCAGCACCGCCGAGACGACCTGAACAGCTTGCCTTGATACCCTTTGCACCGCTCTTCATTGTTCTGCCCATGCAGGACTTCATAGCTCGTCTGAAGGATACACGTTCTTCAAGCTGCTTTGCGATATTCTCTGCCACAAGCTGGGCATCTCTGTCTATCTTCTTTATCTCTTTTACATCTATGCTTATCTTCTTGGACTCTGTGAGCTTCCCGATCTTCTTTTTAAGTTCGTCGATAGTCTTACCGCCCTGTCCGATCACCATACCGGGCTTGCCTGTATGGATAGTTATCTTGAGTCTTTCAGCAGCACGCTCAATCTCAATCTTTGAAACACCGGCAGCATAAGTCTCTTTCTTAAGAAATGCTCTTATATTGTAGTCTTCAACGAGAGCGTCAGCGAAATTCTTTCCCGCATACCACTTGGAATCCCAGTCTTTTATAATACCGACTCTCAAGCCATGAGGATTAACTTTCTGTCCCATTTATTTCTCCTTTCGATCATCTTTCATTAAGCACAACCGTAATGTGACTTGTACGTTTCTCTATCCTGTACGCTCTTCCCTGTGCTCTCGGCTGTATTCTCTTCATCGTGGGGCCTTTGTTTGCGTAACACTCCTCCACGTATAAGTTGTTTATATCCATGCCGTTGTTGTTTTCGGCATTGGCCATAGCTGAACGAATCAGCTTTTCAATGAGCGAAGATGCATATCTGGGGTTGTATGAAACTATAGCCAGAGCCTCTTCCACACCCTTGCCTCTGATAGCATCAAGAACGAAGCATGCCTTCTGTACGGATACTCTCGCGTATGAAAGCTTTGCGCTGGGTCTTGAGTCTACAACAGCATTTCTCTCCGCTTTAATCTGTGATCTATGTCCCTTTGCCATGGTAGATCTATGCCTCCTTTCGCGTATACATTATCTAGACTTCTTCTCGTCTTTTCCGTGTCCTCTGTATGTTCTTGTAGCAACAAACTCACCGAGCTTGTGTCCTACCATATCCTCTGATATATAAACAGGCACGTGTTTTCTTCCGTCATGTACCGCAATAGTATGCTCTACCATCTCGGGGAAGATAGTGGAACGACGTGACCATGTCTTAATAACCTGCTTGTCTCCGCCTGCTTCATTCATCGCTCTTACTTTCTTAAGTAAGCTCTCATCGGCGAAGGGTCCTTTTTTAAGTGAACGAGCCATGGTTTTACCTCCTAATCCTTATTATTTCTTATCTCTTCTTCTTACGATCAGTCTGTTGGACGCCTTGTTCTTCTTACGGGTCTTAAGTCCCATAGCGGGCTTGCCCCAAGGTGTCATAGGACTGGGGCGTCCGATAGGCGCACGTCCTTCACCACCACCATGAGGATGGTCGTTGGGGTTCATGACTGAACCTCTGACTGTAGGCCTGATTCCCATGTGTCTCTTACGTCCTGCCTTACCGATGTTAATAAGGCTGTGGTCACCGTTTCCTACCTCACCGATAGTAGCACGGCATATAGCAAGTACTTTTCTCATCTCGCCTGAAGGAAGACGAAGTGTTGCGTATCTTCCCTCGATAGCCATGAGCTGAGCTGAAAGTCCGGCTGAACGAACAAGCTGTCCGCCCTTTCCGGGGTAAAGCTCTATGTTGTGGATCTCCGTACCTACGGGGATGTTCTCAAGGGGAAGGCAGTTACCTACGTTTATAGATGCCTCAGGTCCGTTCATAACGGTCATACCGTCTGTAAGTCCCTTAGGTGCAATGATGTAGGCCTTTGTTCCGTCCTCATAGCATATAAGTGCGATATTTGATGTTCTGTTGGGATCATACTCGATACCGATGACCTTTGCAGCCATTCCGTCCTTATTTCTCTTGAAATCAATGATCCTGTACTTCTGTCTGTTTCCGCCTCCACGGTGTCTCACCGTGATCTTGCCCTGGTTGTTACGTCCTGCGTGCTTTTTCTTGGGAGCAAGCAGTGACTTCTCCGGAGTCTTCTTTGTAATCTCAGAGAAGTCTGAACCGGTCATATGCCTTCTTGAAGGCGTATACGGATTATATCTTTTAATTCCCATCAGGGGTCTCCTTTCATATCAGCGATCCGCAATACTTTTATCTCGGATATTTTTCTACGGATCCTTTATAAATTCTGTCTTGATCTATTTTGGTGCAGCTTTTGATCAAAGACCTTCGAATACTTCGATGTCCTTGCTGTCCTCTGTAAGCTGTACTATAGCTTTCTTTCTCTTTGCGGTAGTTCCGTAGATAGCCCCTCTTCTCTTCTTCTTTCCGTTGAGATTCAGAGTTCTTACTGCCTCTACTTTCACGCCGTCAAACATCTTCTCTACCGCTTCTCTTATCATAACCTTGTTAGCTTCGGGATGAACATAGAATGTGTAGATCTTTTCACCCATATCATTCATGGACTGCTCCGTGATAACAGGCTTGAGGATTACGTCGTAATATTGAACATTAGCCATTATGCATATACCTCCTCAATCTTCTTAAGAGCTTTTTCAGTAGCGATAAGCTTCTCATACTTAAGCACGTCATATGTATTGATCGCGTCTGTTGTGATAACCTTTACGGTAGGAATGTTGCGTCCTGAAAGGATCACATTCTTATCACTTGCATCAAGCACGACCAGCGCTTTCTCAGCCTTGAGGCAATCAAGCACCTTTGCAAAGCTCTTTGTCTTTATCTCATCAAACTTAAGATCATCCAAAGCAATGAGATTGTCTGTATTTACCTTATCTGTAAGAACTGAGAAAAGAGCTGCTCTTCTCTCTTTCTTATTCATCTTCTTATCGTAGTCCCTGGGCTTGGGAGCAAATACTACTCCGCCGCCTTTCCACTGGGGAGCTCTGATGGAACCCTGTCTTGCATGTCCTGTTCCCTTCTGTCTCCAGGGCTTTTTACCGCCTCCGGATACCTCTGAACGTGTCAGTGTACTCTGTGTACCCTGACGCTGGTTCGCAAGATATGTAACAACCGCCTGGTGTACAAGGTTTTCCTTGATATCCGCACCAAATACCTTATCGCTCAATTCCAGGGATCCGACTTCGTTTCCTTCCATATTAAAAACAGATACGTTAGCCATTATGTGTTATCCTCCTTTCCTTAAGCGATTATTTCGCACTCTTTGTCTTAACTGACTCTTTTATAGTTACAAGGGTCTTCTTGGGTCCGGGAACAGATCCCTTAACCACAAGGATGTTGTTTTCAGCATCCACCTTGATAACCTCAAGGTTCTGGATGGTCTTCTTCACACTACCCATATGTCCGGGCATGCCCTTACCCTTGGGAACTCTTCCCGGTGTAGCGGCCATACCATTGGAACCCTGGTGTCTGTGGAACTTGGAACCGTGACCCATAGGACCTCTTGACTGTCCGAATCTCTTAATAGCACCCTGGTAGCCTTTACCTTTGGAGATAGCAGTGGCATCTATCTTATCTCCGGCTTCAAATGCTGCTACCGTGATCTCATCTTTTACTGAATACTCTTCAGCATTATCAAGCTTGAACTCTCTTACAAACTTCTTATAAGGAAGTCCTGCCTTATCAAAGTGACCTTT
>Ga0256406_1005819_pt1 | contig 12833 bp, 11 predicted proteins | sample RumenRJG_03DNA_FD_185986 | JGI IMG/M metagenome (GOLD analysis project Ga0256406, IMG submission 185986) | Bovine rumen microbial communities from Lethbridge, Alberta, Canada - RJG_03 | ecosystem: Host-associated > Mammals > Digestive system > Stomach > Rumen | place: Canada: Alberta | collected...
TGTTCATTTTTGAGGTTTGAGGTTTGAGATTTGAGAATCCTTTTTTCCTATATGATTGGCAGTGATATGCCGTTGATTTTCTGATAGACGTCGAGCGCATAGATGTCGGTCATTCCGCTGATGTAGTCGATGACTGCCATGATGCGCGTCTCGAGGTCGTCGGCATCGATTTCGTACTGACTGGATACGCGCTGGATGAGCTGTTTCGAATAGAAGCGCTCCGGATAGAGCACGGCATCAATCATCTGCTCCATGAGCGTCTCCATGATTTTATATCCCGACAGTTCTATGTCGAGCACTATCTTGCTCTTGTAAATCCGTTCGAGAGAGAGTTTCGTGCAGCGCTGATATGCTGCCCGCGGGATGTCCGAAATGGCGTCCACGAGACTGCCGGCGAATGTTCCTGCGAGAATCTCCTCCTCGTGGTTGACGAACACCTGCACGCACTCGTTTTCGAGCAGTCCGATGACCGATGCCCGGAGGAACACCACCTTCTCGTTGTTGTCGGTGATTCCCTCATCGACGATGCGCTGCCTGAGGTGTTGCTGCTTGTCGTCCGGGAAGAAGCCGAGCAACAGGCTTTCCGTCTCGTCATAGGAGAGCAGTTTCAGTTTGTGGGCATCCTCGATATCCATGATTTCATAACAGATGTCGTCAGCCGCCTCCACGAGGAACACGAGCGGGTGGCGTGCCCATCGCTCATGCCCGTTGCCCATCGCCATCAATGGTATTTCGAGTTCATCGGCTATCTTTTGATAGTCTTCGTACTCGGAGGTGAAGAAGCCGAACTTGTTTTTCGCGGCGAACAGCGAGGGATGCGGATATTTCACGATGCTGGCAAGCGTCGTGTAGGTCATGACAAAGCCTCCTGCACGCCGCCCCTTGAAACGGTGGGTCAGCAGCCGGAAAGCGTTGGCGTTTCCGTCGAAGCGCGTGATGTCTGCCCAGAAGAGCGGACTGACCTGACTCTGCAGATGCTTCCCCGGTCCATCCTTGAAATAGGCTTGTATGGCTTTTTCGCCCGAATGTCCGAACGGCGGATTCCCGAGGTCGTGTGCGAGACACGCCGCCGCCACGATGGTTCCTATCTCCTGGAAGAGTGTGTCGCGCAGTTCCGGGTGCTTTTTTGTCAACAGCCGAGCCACATCGTTTCCCAGCGACATGCCGACGGATGCCACTTCAAGGCTGTGCGTCAGGCGGTTGTGCACGAAGATGCTTCCCGGTAGCGGGAACACCTGCGTCTTGTTCTGCAGTCGGCGGAAAGGTGCGGAGAAGATGAGACGGTCGTAGTCACGCTTGAACTCCGTGCGCTCATCATGCCGCTCGGGATGCTGCCGCTCCTGTCCGAGCCGCTTGTTGGATATCAGTTTCTGCCAATTCATCTTCTTTCTGTTTGTTGTCAACAAGAATGTCAACGGGAACGTCAACACAATTGATGTCCTGCAAAGGTACGTTTTTTTCTCTAAAGAGCGCATGTTTTTCAGAAAAAAGGGTGCCCACATCGTCTTTTTTTCCCACAAAATATGTTTATATGAGGATTATTTATTATTTTTGCAGACTATAACGGACTGCCGACTTTGGGTAAGAAGCCTCGTCTGCGCAGTTCGGGAAAGAAGACCAATCCGACAGAGATATGACAGATTTAGTAATTAAAATCGTAAACAAAGGGCACCAGCCGCTCCCTGCCTACGCCACACCACTGAGTGCAGGCATGGACATCCGTGCCAATCTGGAACAACCCATTACGCTGAAACCATTGGAACGAAAACTCATTCCGACAGGGCTCTACATCGCCCTTCCCGACGGTTACGAGGCACAGATTCGTCCACGCAGCGGACTGGCACTGAAACGCGGCATCACCGTGCTGAACTCACCGGGCACCATCGATGCCGACTATCGCGGAGAGGTGGGCGTCCTGCTGATTAATCTCTCGAACGAGGAATTTGTGGTCAGCGACGGCGAGCGCATCGCACAGATGGTCATCGCACGCCACGAGCAGCCCCGATGGGAGACCGTGGAAGAACTGGACGAGACGGAACGCGGCACTGGAGGATACGGACACACGGGCATCAAATAACCATTAAGAACAGACGGCAATGAAGGCGGTAATAAAAATCATGGTCATGGCGGTTCTCACAGCACTTATTTCAAGCTGCGGGAAACATGTCGTCGCTTCCGCCGGACACCCCGCCCCACCAGCCAGCGCCGTCCTTTCGGAGGAGGACCGCCAACGGTTCGACCACTTCTTCCTTGAAGCCTTATGCCAACAAGAGAAGGGCAATTACACCGATGCCTTTGAGATGCTGTCACACTGCCTGGCTATCGACTCCACTTCCGCTGAAGTCTATTTCCTGCTTTCCTCCTATTATGCCGACCTGAAGAAAGACTCACTGACCATGGTCTATATGAAGCGGGCTGCCGAACTCAATCCCGACAACAACTTCTATCTCGAGCGCTTCGGGCAGTCGCTCCTGAACATCGGCGAATACGACCAGGCTGTCGATATCTACGAACGGTTATATGCCAACAACCGCCACCGCACGGACGTGCTGGAACTGTTGCTGAAGATTTATGAGTACAACAAGAATCACAAAATGATGATTGACGTGCTGAACAGGATGGAGCTCGTGGACGGCAGTTCCGAACAGCTCACGCTGAACAAGATGCACGTCTATGCCCTGCAAGGCAAGAAGGAAGAAGAGTTCAACGAGCTGAAAGGACTTACGGAGAGAAATCCTTATGACCTGAACTATCGCGTCATGTTAGGCAACTGGATGGTTCAGAACGAGCGCGGCGATGAGGCCTTGTCGCTGTTCAAGGAGGTGCTGGACGCAGAGCCCGACAACCTCTCTGCCCAACTGTCCCTGGCAGATTATTACAAATCTGTGGGGCAGGATTCCATTGCCGACACAATGATTGAACAAATACTCATCGACAAGAAGACACCTTCCGACACCAAGCTCTCACTCATCCGGCAAATCATCATGGAGAACCAGCAACACGGCGGCGATTCGACTGTCGTGCTCAACCTCTTCGACCGCATCCTCGCCACTCCACAGACAAATGCCGACATTGCGGAAATCAAAGTGGCTTACATGTTTCTCTGCAACATGCCCAAAGAAGACATCCGAAAAGCCTTGCAGGACGTTCTCGCAATCGCTCCGGACAACGTGACGGCACGCATCCAACTGCTGCAAAACATCTGGGAAACAGAAAACAACGAGGAAATCATCCAGCTGGCACAGGCAGGAACAGAGTATAACCCCGACGAGATGGTGTTCTATTACTTCCTCGGAATGGCTTATTACCAAACGGACGAACACGATGAGGCGCTCGACGCCCTTCGACGCGGCGTGAGCCAAATCAACGAAAAGAGCAACAAGGAGTTTGTCAGCGACTTTTACGCCATCATGGGCGACATCCTCCACGAAAAGGGACAAAACAAACAGGCATTCGAAGCATACGACAGTTGTCTGGTATGGAAAGCAGATAATTACGGGGCGCTGAACAACTACGCCTACTACCTGAGCGAACTGGGACAAGACTTGGTCCGCGCCGAACAAATGAGTTTCAAGACCATCAAGGCAGAACCCGAAAACCCCATCTATCTCGACACCTATGCGTGGATTCTCTTCATGGAAGAAAAGTATGAAGAGGCTAAAGTCTATATCGACCAAGCCTTAGCGAACGACTCCACGCTGAGCAGCGTGTATTTCGAACACGCCGGAGACATTTATTCGAAAACCGGAGATACGGGAAAAGCCGTTGAATTCTGGAAAAAAGCATTGGAGCAAGACAAAGAAAATGCCTTGCTGAGAAAGAAAATCAAACTGAAGAAATATGTCAAGAAGTAACAATATGATTATGAACAGAAGAAACATCACCGCAACAATATGCCTCAGCGCATTGCTCATCATCACGGCATGTGCCACGAAGAAAGAGGTGTCTGAAAACAAAAAGGGAACAGAGCCCGTTCAATCAGTCACTCAGGGACTTCGCTTCGTGCAAAAGGTCTCGGACAACGCCGTATATAGCAAGAACATCGTTTCGAAAATAGACTTTTCTGTCAACACCGGAGGGAAAAACATTTCGGTGGGAGGCTCCATCCACATGCGCAAGGACGACGTTATACGCATCCAACTCACCCCGATGGGACTCATCGAAGTGGGGCGCATCGAACTCACTCCCGAATATGTCTTAATCATGGACCGCATACACAAAGAGTATATCCAGGCATCGTATAAAGACGTGGAGTTCCTGAACAAGAACGGACTCAACTTCTATTCGCTGCAAGCCATGTTCTGGAACCAGCTTTTCATACCCGGCGAACAACGGGTGAGCGAAACGGCACTTGAGCAATACAAGACAGGAAATGCCGCCGGCAACATGATACCCATCACACTGCAACAGGGCAACATGACGTATGTATGGAACGCCAGCGAACAGACAGCACTCATCCTCAACGCCATCGTCAGCTACAGCAGCAAGCAGCACGGTGTCTCAAAGCTCGACTGGAAATACGAAGACTTCAAGGCGCTCGGCTCGAAAAAGTTTCCCTACAACCACCTGTTCACACTCTCAACCGAAGCCTCCGGAAAAAAGAAGACCATCAACGTGGGCATCAAAATGAACAAAATCACGACCGACAGCAACTGGGAGGCACGGACAACCGTGTCCGCAAAATACAAGAAAGTAACCGTAGAAGATGTTATTAACAAAATAATGAATCTGTAAATGAAACGCTATTCCATATTCCTACTGATATTCCTGTTCACGCTCTCCTCTGCGGCACAGCAGCGGAGAACAACCCAAAGAAGAGCAACGACCACCCAAAAGCGGACGACTGCTCAGCGCAAGCCCGCGACAAAGAAACAGCGCAAGGCAACCACCAAGAAAAGCACGAAGAAGACGACCACACAAAAGCAAGCAAGTGGTCCAAAACAACCCAAATACTCTACCGCGGAAATCAAAGGATTGGAAAACCAGCGAAACCAAATACAGAAAAACATCAAGGAACAACAGCAGAAACTGTCTGCCAATAAAGCCGACGTCAAAAAGCGACTGCAGAACCTCATGGTCATCAACGGAGAAATCGCTTCCCACCAACGTGCCATCGAAGGCTATCAGGCAGACATACAACACCTTGACGAGAACATCAATATCCTCAATGCACAGCTCGCAACACTCGAACAGCAACTCCGGGAAAAGAAACAGCAATTCGTGAAATCCATGCAATATCTCACGAAAAACCGCAACACGCAAGACAAACTCATGTTCGTCTTCAGCGCTAAAAACCTCACGCAGTCATACCGCCGCCTGCGTTTCGTAAGGGAATATGCCGCCTATCAACGCACGCTGGGCGAACAAATAAAAGCCAAACAAGCCGAAATCAGCAATAAGAACCAACAACTCGCTGTCGCGAAAAGCGATAAAAACACCCTCCTCAACAAAGGGAAACAGGAACAAAGCATACTCCAAACGAAACAGAACGAGCAGCAACAAATGGTGAAAAACCTGCAAAGCCAACAAAAAACCATACAGGGAATCATCAACGAGCAGCAAAAGCAACAGGCAAGCCTGAACGCACAAATCGACCGACTCGTAGCCATCGAAGTGGAAAAGGCACGGAAAAGAGCTATCGAGGAAGCACGGCGGAAAGCCGCTGCCGAAGCTGAAGCCAAACGTAAGCGGGAAGCTGAACTCGCAAGGAAAAGGGCGGAAGCTGAACTCGCGGCAAGGGAAAACGAAAGGCGTATTGCCGAAGCACGCGAAAAAGAAGCACGAATGAAAGCTGCTGCCGCAAAAACAGCCAATAAGAACTCGGCAGAAAAAGAGGCTGCCAACCAAGCGGCGCGAGAAGCAGAAGCAGAAAGAATAGCAGCCGAAAGAAAAGCCAATGCCGACAAAGCACGACGCGAAAAAGACATCGCTGAAACCAAAAAGAATAACGAGGAAGCCGGCATGGTCAGTTCCGTGGACCGGAAAATTAGCGGAAGCTTTGAAAACAACAAGGGAAGACTGCCCATCCCCATCACGGGCAGCTACCGCATCACACGGCACTTCGGAAACTATAACGTCGAAGGACTCAGAAACGTGAAGCTCAACAGCAAAGGAATCAACATCCAAGGACAAAGCGGCGCACAGGCACGAAGCATCTTCGACGGAGAAGTCTGCGCCGTGTTCAGCTATGGAGGACAAATGAACGTCATGGTGAGACATGGCAGCTACATCTCGGTTTACAGCAACTTGCGGTCGGTCAGCGTACAAAAAGGACAAAAAGTGTCAACGCGCCAAACACTTGGAACCGTGGGAACAGACAACACCCTGCAATTCCAACTGCGAAGAGAGACCGCCCTGCTCAACCCCGAATCGTGGTTAGGCAGATAACCCTTTCAACTTCACCTTGTATATTTATGCAGGGGCAGAGGTTTGAAGTCGCCATTTGTAAACGATTAAAAATCAACGCATTAGATATGGCTTTCCAAAAGTTCAACTTTTAGCTTGCAAAAGTTGAACTTTTAGGAGGTGAAAGTTGAACTTTTAGAGCGCAAAAGTTCAACTTTTGGAAAACGAAAGTTCAACCGTATATTTATACGCCCTTTTCCGTATGTTTATACAGGGTGCGTTTTGGTGGTCGGTTTCACCGAATTCGCGTTTCCCGCTTCCTGAATTTTTCCGAGAAAATTCTGCGGATTGTTTTGTTTTTCCCCAAATTTTCCTTAAATTTGCAGAAATAAAAAACATCCGTTATGCAGACAATATGTCATCTTTCCGTTCTTGTTCATGAGCAAGCAAAAAAATATGGCTCAAAAACTGCGCTGAACTATCGGGAATTCGGCAGTTTAAAATGGTCACAAATCTCATGGCAACAATTCTCCGAACAGGTGAAAAAGGTGTCTAACGCCTTACTGAACCTGAGTGTGAAGGTACAGGAAAACATTGGCGTTTTTTCACAAAACACCATGCACTCGCTGCTTACCGACTTCGGAGCGTTCGGCATACGCGCGGTAACCATCCCGTTTTATGCCACCAGCAGTGAGCAACAACTCCAATATATCATCGGTGATGCGAACATACGCATCCTTTTTGTCGGCGAACAGGAGCAATACGATAAGGCACATCGCATCTTCGCACTCTGCCCCACCCTGGAGCGCATCATCATCTACGACCCCAGCGTCCGCATCAGTGTGCACGACACAAACGCCATCTACTTCCACGACTTCCTGAAATTGGGAGACAACCTGCCGCGACAAGCCGAAGTGGAAGCGTTGTATGCACAAGCAAACGAAGATGATATTGCCAACATACTTTATACCAGTGGGACAACCGGCGACTCAAAAGGTGTGGTCCTTACCTACAGCCAGTACCATGCCGCTTTCGACGGCAACGACAAATGTGTACCCGTCGGCGAGAACGACCGGGTGATGAACTTCCTGCCTTTCACACATGTCTTCGAGCGAGGATGGACATTCTTTGCCATGACTGAAGGGGCAGAATTTATCATCAACACCTACCCGCACGAAATCCAACAGTCCATGCGTGAGACCCACCCCACATGTATGTGTGCCGTTCCACGCTTCTGGGAGAAAGTATATGCCGGTGTCAATGCCAAGATCGATAACGCCAGCGGTATCAAGAAACGCCTGTTCCAAGACGCGCTGCGGGTCGGAAAGCGACACAACGTGGAATGTCTGGCGAGAGGGAAACGCCCGTCACCACTGCTTAGCATCAAATACAACTTCTACAACAAGACGCTGTTCAAACTGATACGCAAACAGTTGGGCTTGGAGAATGCCCATTTCTTCCCGACTGCCGGCTCAACAGTTTCGCCAGAAGTAGAGGAATTCGTGCACAGCATCGGCATCTTCATGATGGTGGGATATGGACTGACAGAAAGTCTTGCCACCGTCTCGTGCATCCACATGGACAAACCGTTCACCATCGGCTCCGTCGGACGCCCCATTCACAGCATTGATGTCAAAATCGGAGAGAACGATGAAATCCTACTGAAAGGACCGACCATCACACGGGGATACTATAAGCGCGAAGCCCTCAACGAACAGAGTTTTGACAGTGAGGGATATTTCCGCACGGGCGATTCAGGATACCTCCAGAACGGCGAACTTTTCCTGAAAGAACGCATCAAAGACCTGTTCAAGACGAGCAACGGCAAATACATCGCTCCGCAAATGATTGAAGCAAAAATACTGGTCGATAAATTCATTGACCAGATTGCAGTCATTGCCGATGAAAAGAAATTCGTTTCTGCCCTGATTATCCCCGACTATCCCTTGCTTGAGGAATACGCAAAGGAACACGACATCCCGTTTGACAGCCGTGAAGATCTCTGCAAGAACGAACAAATCCATAAAATGTTTACCGAACGCATAGACACCCTGCAGCAGTCGCTCGCAAGCTACGAAAAGATAAAACGCTTCACCCTGCTGCCACACCACTTCACCATGGAAGCCGGAGAACTGACCAACACGCTGAAAATCAAGCGCGCTGTGCTCAACAAAAACTATGCGAAGGAAATAGAAGAAATGTACAAGGAATGATTACCGCAGAACAACTCAAAGATATCCTGGAACGCACCGACGCACTCCACCGCTATCTCGACATCGAGAAAAAGAAAGTGGAATACGAAGAAGAAGAACTTCGTACGCAAGCCCCTGACTTCTGGGAAGATCCCGCCCGGGCACAAGAGCAGATGAAAAAGGTGAAAGGCATCAAGAAATGGCTCGACGGATATAAATCGGCGCGCGATGCTGCCGACGAACTGCAACTCGCCTTCGACTTCTATCACGATGAGATGGTGACGGAAGAAGAAGTGGATGCCGATTACAAAAAAGCCATCGAAGCCATCGAAGAGCTCGAGCTGAAAAACATGCTGCGCCAGAAAGAAGACCCGATGGACTGCGTAATGAAAATCAACAGCGGTGCTGGCGGAACTGAGAGTCAGGACTGGGCACAAATGCTCATGCGGATGTATATGCGATGGGCTGAAAGTCACGGTCATAAAGTGACTGTCAGCAACTTGCAGGACGGCGACGAGGCAGGCATCAAGAGCGTGACGATGGAAATCGAAGGTGGAGAATACGCCTATGGCTACCTGAAAAGCGAAAATGGAGTCCATCGTCTGGTGCGCGTTTCGCCATTCAACGCACAAGGCAAACGCATGACCAGCTTTGCTTCAGTCTTTGTTTCCCCGCTGGTGGATGATACCATAGAAGTATATGTGGACCCTTCGAAAGTGAGTTGGGACACTTTCCGTTCAAGCGGAGCCGGAGGACAGAACGTCAACAAGGTGGAAACGGGTGTCCGCCTACGATATCAATATACAGACCCTGACACTGGCGAGGAAGAGGAAATCCTCATCGAGAACACGGAGAGCCGCAAACAGTTGGAGAACAGAAACAACGCCATGCGACTGCTCAAATCACAACTCTATGACCGCGCCATGAAAAAACGCCTCGAAGCAAAGGCAAAGATTGAGGCGGGAAAGAAGAAAATCGAATGGGGAAGCCAAATCCGAAGCTATGTGTTTGATGACCGTCGGGTGAAAGACCACCGTACCAACTACCAGACGACCGACGTGGATGGCGTGATGGATGGAAAGATTGACGACTTCATCAAAGCATACCTCATGGAATTCCCCGTCACCGATGATCAATAAACCATATTAAAATAGAGAAACTATGAGTGAAAGAAGTAAAATCAATCGTGCCAAACGCGAGGCACAACAAGAGAAACAGGCACAGAATGTCATACGATGGATTTTCGCCATCTTAATACTGTTGGCTATCATCTTTGTCATCTTCTCAGCACAACTCGTCGGATAGACATGTCTGGATTTGAAATCGAACGGAAATTCCTTGTCAGGAAAGACAAAGACTTCAAGGCGCTGGCTACATCCGACACCCATATCCAGCAGGGATATATTGCTGCGAAGGGTGCAACGGTGCGCATCCGCATCAGAGGCGACAAAGGGTTTCTCACGATCAAGTCGCCATCGAGAAACGGCGGACTGTCACGCTATGAGTTTGAAAAAGAAATTTCCTTGGAAGAAGCTCAGCAGTTGATGAAACTCTGCGAACCGCCAATCATCGACAAAAGACGATATTTGGTGGAATATGCCGGACACACGTTTGAGATAGACGAATTCTATGGCGACAACGAAGGACTCGTCATGGCTGAGGTGGAACTGAATGACGAAGGCGAAGTTTTTGAAAAACCAGAATTTATAGGTCCCGAGGTCACGGGCGACCGACGTTTCTATAATTCCAACCTGCGAACGATGCCATTCACCATTTGGCGAAACACTTTGCCAGAAGAATACCGATAGGCAAAGCGAGCGTACACCCCATCGCATTGGCAAGAAAGTCCAACCAGTCGCCGCTACGAGTACCGCCAGTACAAGTTGCCTGGACAAATTCAATCAGTCCGCCCATTACCACTGGAACCAACCATGCCATGAGGATGACGCGTTGACGGCACACCCGCTTGTGTCTGAAAAGATATTCAGCCCACAGCACCATGCCTAAGACAAAATACATCGCAATGTGCGTCCATTTGTCTATCAGCGCTACATCGCTCAAAGGGGTTTCCGGTACAGGAATCAGACAGATTATCCAAATCACCGCGACAAGCAGCGAACTGAGTGGATAGCGGAGCATCAACCGATATAAATTTTTCATCGTTCGCATATTCATCTGCAAAGATAAACATAATCAACCAATCTTCAAAAGTTTTTTATGGCACACACAGAAAGAGTAAAATTCGGAAGTAAGTTGGGAATCATCCTGGCGACAGCAGGCTCAGCCGTTGGACTGGGCAATATCTGGCGTTTCCCTTATATGACAGGCGAAAACGGCGGCGCGGCATTCATCATCCTCTATCTTGTCTGTGTATTTATCTTAGGCATCCCCTGTATGATCAGCGAGTTCATTATCGGGCGTCATGGAGCATCGAACGTCGCACAGGCATACAACAAGCTTTCCAATGGCACTCCATGGCGGATTATCGGTTTCATGGGTGTGCTCACCGGCTTTCTCATCATCGGCTATTATGCTGTGGTTTCAGGATGGTGTTTGCAATACATCTTCGGTTCAGCCGCAGGACATCTCAAAGGAGATTCCGCATACATCAATGAGTATTTCATCAATTTCTCACAGAGCACATGGAAACCGATTCTCTGGACTATCGCATTCCTTTTTCTCACTCATTTCATCATCATACGGGGCGTGCAGAAAGGCATTGAGTGGGCATCCAAGCTGCTCATGCCCGTACTCTTCATACTACTGCTGATAATTGTCGTAGCTTCCTGCCTTCTCCCCAATGCCATCGAAGGAATCCGCTTTCTTTTCATGCCCGATTTCTCCAAAGTGACGAGTGATACCTTTCTCGGAGCTTTGGGTCAAGCATTCTTCTCTTTAAGCATCGGCATGGGCTGTATATGCACCTATGCTTCTTATTTCTCCCGTGACACAAACCTGGCAAAATCGGCTGTCCATATCAGTCTGATAGACTCTTTCATTGCCATACTTGCCGGACTCATGATTTTCCCCGCAGCCTTTTCCGTCAACGTGCAGCCCGACTCCGGTCCCTCACTCATCTTTATCACCCTCCCTAACGTCTTTCTTCAAGCCTTTTCAAGCGTTCCCGTTGTAGGCTATATCATCTCCCTGCTCTTCTATTCCCTGCTGTCATTGGCAGCCCTTACATCCCTCATCTCGCTACATGAGGTTTGCACGGCATTCATACATGAGGAGTTCCGGCTCTCCCGCCGTCGGGCGGCATTGATAGTTACGCTGACCGGTTCCGTCATCGGCGCTTTTTGCTCACTGTCATTGGGTGCATGGGACGGCTTGCAACTGTTTGGCAAACCGCTGTTCGACATCTTCGACTTCGTGACCGGACAGATTCTTCTTCCTTTGGGTGGCTTCTTCACCTGCCTTTTCCTGGGTTGGTATGTACCGAAAAAGATTCTCAAAGATGAGTACACCAACTGGGGAACGCTGCGCGGAACACTGTTCGGCATCTACCTTTTCTGCATCCGCATCGTGTGCCCCATCTGCATCGCTATCATCTTCATGCACCAGTTGGGATGGATATAACCTGGTATAAACAGAGATTCATATAAAACTTTTAAAAACAATACGTATTATGATTAAAGAATTTATCGAGAAAAATGAGCCGCGGATGCTCGAAGAACTATTCAGTCTTATCCGCATACCGAGCGTAAGTGCACAGCCTGAACACAAAGACGACATGGTTCGTTGTGCCGAACAATGGAAGAAACTGCTCCTGGCAGCAGGAGTTGACAAGGCTGAGGTCATGCCTTCAAACGGCAACCCGATTGTCTATGGCGAGAAGATGGTGGACCCGCAGGCTAAGACGGTACTCATCTACGGACACTACGACGTGATGCCGGCAGAGCCGTTCGAGCTGTGGAACACGGAGCCGTTTGAGCCAGTGGTGAAAGACGGAATCCTTTGGGCACGTGGAGCCGACGATGACAAGGGACAGTCATTCATACAGGCAAAAGCCTTCGAATACCTGGTCAGCAACAACCTGCTGAAACACAACATCAAATTCATCCTTGAAGGGGAAGAGGAAGTGGGCTCACCCAGCCTCGGTGCTTTCTGCGAGCAACACAAAGAACTGCTCAAGAGCGACATCATCCTCGTTTCCGACACCAGCATGCTCTCTGCCGAACTGCCTTCACTCACGACAGGCTTGCGTGGCTTGGCTTACTGGCAGATTGAACTGACGGGTCCGAACCACGACCTGCATTCAGGACATTTCGGCGGTGCGGTTGCCAACCCGATTAA
>Ga0256406_1005821_pt1 | contig 12830 bp, 6 predicted proteins | sample RumenRJG_03DNA_FD_185986 | JGI IMG/M metagenome (GOLD analysis project Ga0256406, IMG submission 185986) | Bovine rumen microbial communities from Lethbridge, Alberta, Canada - RJG_03 | ecosystem: Host-associated > Mammals > Digestive system > Stomach > Rumen | place: Canada: Alberta | collected...
AACTTTATGTCCAAAAAAACATGCAAATCACATTAACAACTGTTTGGAAATAGCCCAAGAACAAGTTTAGAAATAATTAACGCTGACTTCTGACATTTTCTGGTAAGGGGTGCTGAGTAGTTACTTTGCTCCGAAAGGGTCACACCAGGTGGGGATTGGGATGAGCACTGACCCCGGAGGGATTACAAAAATCATCAAAAGTGGGGCAAAACATGAATATAAGTATTTGCCATTTGTCAAACACATCTCGAATTTCTACATCTTTACCTATCATAAGAAAGGAAAATTCCAAGCCTTGAATAATAATTTTTATCTCAGCCTTGCACCATTTGAAAAACTTTCGTATATTTGCGACAAATTAATAATGAAAGGGTATTAATATGGAAACATTAACTAGAGCAGATTTTCTCAACCGTCTGAAAAGATCCAAACAAATTAAGCAGAATGCTGTTGAACGCATTAAGGGAGAATTAGCCGATATAGTAGAGGAAGAAACAGGAACTCGTCCAACTAAGTTCTATGTGCTATGATTAAACTTCCTGTAGAACAAATTACTCACATATTATTAGATACAGGAGCAACTCGAAATGAACTAACCACTGATTTTGGTGTAAGTGCAAATGATACGATAGTAATAAAGCACGCGGATATTGCTCAAAAACTAACTTATAACAATAGGGTCGGACTGTGTAAAAATCTGCCGGTAGAAAAATCGAAGCTTCATTTCTATGTGGATTTTATCAAGCCAAGGGAAGGCGGATATAGATATCCCCGCATAAATATCGAATTTCTTCAAGGCAAGCGGTGGGTACTTGATTATAGGCATCGAAACCTTTATATATTGGCTGATTGATACATTTTTTACAAACCAAAGAAAATGAATAGAAACAATATCTTTTGGCAGCGATTTACTATTGCTTTTAAGTGTGCTTTTTGGACCGGTGTCTGTAGTGGAGCTATAGGTGCTGTTATTGCCATCCTAAAATAGGAAGAGAAGATTCCGTCCGAAGCCTATTGTTATCATTCTGTGTAGCCTCCCGACATAACGGGCAATTATCTTGTCCGGGTGGCGCGTTATGGCGGTATCTGGATGACCAAGGAGCTATAGCGAAAATTGCGAAAAATCTTGACTGAAAGCCTGGACGTGCCAAAACGGCTTGCGATTGGGTGTCATTCGCACTCTAATCGGGTGTCTTTTGCGTTCCAATCGGGTATCTTTCGCAAACCGTTTTGGTACCTTCTGCAAACTGTCTGATGCCCAGGTGCTTACAAGTGTGGACTATGAGGCGTTGCCGTATGACTTTTTCTTTAATAATGTAACCTCTCATCTCCCCGCCTTGCCAAATGCTGGCCTCCTAAACCCTTTCATCAGGCACAACAGTTGTGCCCTTGGCATCTGCGGGAACTGGGACTACGAGCACACCCTCGAGGGCGCAGACGACATGCCCGCTCACACCAAGAGCATCATCACATTATTTAATCTTTTTAGCCCTGATACGCGACTTGGCAGTCCGTATTGCTCCGTTCGAGACCCCGAGAACCTCGGCTGCCTTATTGTCATCCATGTTCATGTCTTTAAGGATGAGGAGCAACTTGTTGCCTGGCGACAGGTCCCTATATTCTTCTTCAAGGCTTATGATGAAATTGAAGTTGATGACCTTGTAGAATTCAATAAAGTTAAGTATGTCATTCTTTCTCCATGTGACGGTGTTCCCGCCCTCAAGGATTGACTTGTAAAGTTCGTGCCCTCTAGCCAGAGCGCCGGTCTGCTTCTCAAGGATGCCGGAAATCTTGCCCCTGAGCTTTTCTATTTCCCTGTTGTTCTTCTGTGCGAGATCCTTGCTGCTAGCTTGTAATTCATGAATTTTGTGGTTGTATTCATTGATAAGCAGCTCGTCCTGCGCCAGCTTCCGCTTTGCCTTCGCCTCCTTCCTCGCAAGGTAGATGATTATAAGCGCTATGACAACAATCAGGATTATCATCGAGGCGAGGATCCGTATTATAATCCTGTCATAATTGCCCTTCGTCCTTGCCTGGTCGTATTGTAGCTGGATACGTTGTATGTCGATGGCTTTCTGCGCATTGTGTATGCTGTCTTTCAATGCGGTGATATTGTTGCTCGTTTCAACTGCCTCCTTATACAGTCCCTTTTTTACCTGCTGTCTGAGGATTGTCTGGAGAATCTTCTCCCTATCATATAAACTGCTTGACCTTAATGCCTCCCGGGAATATTTGTTCGAAATTTCAAAGTTCCCTAACGAATCGTTGAGTTCGGCAATGGCGTTGCATACAAATGGAAGGTGGCTATATCCGTATGCTTTTGAAAGGTACTTCCCGGCATTGCCCAGTTCTCCTTTCTTCAAGTAGAAATTGCCAAGCGTGCCGAGGATGATGGCCTTGTCCTTGTCGTCGACGTATGCCGTATAGTTCACACTTTTACGGATGTAATATTCTGAACTGTCGCTCTCGCCCAGTGCGTCGAATACACACCCCAGGTGGTTGTACGCGTTGACGAGCCAGAAGTTGTCCTTCTGCTTCTCTGACACGCTTAACGCCAGCCGGTCGTAATGCAGCGCCAGCTCGTAGTTGCCGCTTGAATAGTTGACATTCGACAGGCAATCGTAAATCTTGTGCGACAAGGCAATGTCGTCAAGGTTCATGGCAATATCCTCGGCTTTCTTCAGGCATTCGGTTGTCTGCCCGGTCTTCCCAAGGTCTTTAAGAACCATTCCCTTGTAGAAATAGGCGTTGGCAAGTTTTCGGGTGTTGTCTTTCCCCGAATGTGTGGAATAATAGCTTATGCTTTGGTCTATGCCGCTTTCTGAGTTGAAGGGATGAATAGTAAGATATGCAATTTCTGTGTTAAGGAGATTGTAGTAGGCTTGTTCTTCTTCGGACAGGGTTGAGCTGTCAATCTTGTCCAGCATGTGCTGTGCCGAGTCGCAGTCGGTCTTGTTGATAATGCTGTCAATGGTCTCGAGTCTTGACATGTTCCCCCTGCCACTGCAGCTGAACGTCAGAAGCATGAGCAATATGCAAAGGACTTTGGTTATGAATATGAGAAATTTCCGCATAAGTTGTTGCAAAGTTAAATAATTCTATCTGAAAAAATAAATGTTTGCTAATGTTTTTGTGCCTTTTTGTGGAAATGTATAGCATGGGCGGTGTTACAATTTTAGGTCTGCCATGATTAGTAAGGCTTGGCTAAATGTTTGATATCAAGCTGTTTGTGATAAAACGACAGTGTAACATGCCAGTTCAATCCAACAGCAGGAAACGTTGCCATCATTAAAAATCTTCTTATCTTTGTATCGGATTTACACATAACGACAAACTATCGGCAGGCATCCTGCCATAATTCATTATTGCTTATGAAGAAAGTTTTTACTACACTTTTAGCCTCGGTCATGGCGATGGCGGCTCTTGCACAAGCCACGACTGACTCCAATGGCATCATCGTTGAAAAGCCGGAAGGCACGCTCTATGACAACCTTTATTGGAATTCTGAGTATTATTACAGTGACGGGGGGTATTGCACGGCAGGCGCCGAGGATGGAACTGTTGCAACAATCGTTGAGGCTGCTAATGGCGATATCTACATCTATAATCCTTTCTCCGGTTTCCCAGTTAACTCATGGATAAAGGGTGAGAAGGCAGGAGGTGATACGATCAACGTTCGTGGTTACCAGCCTGTCTACGCCTATGATTACGGCGGAAAGACCGAGGTCGACAGCCTTGTTATCTTCGATGTAAAGGAAACAAAGCATCAGGACGAGGAAGGCTATGAATACTATTCCTTTGATGCATCGCGCACTGCGGGCCAGGTGGCAAAGTTCCTTTGGAAGGACGGAACCCTTACACAGTTGGATGACCATATACTTGGCATCTCGACGGCTACAGACTCCGGGACTTATACATGGGCAAAGGTTGGCGATTACCACATAAAGGCGCGCAAGGTGGACGACCCCGTCCTCAAACTACCCGATAATCTGACGTGGAAAAACTACAAGTTCCTCAATGACGCTACCAATTCCTTCAGCGACGCAACGGTCATAAAGCTTGGCTTTGATAACGACAACAACGTTTATTTCAACATGAACGCCGATATAAACAACTCGTGGATAAAGGGAACTATTGACGGCAATAAGTTGACGTTCAAGGGTCATCAGTATTTCGGTACTGATAACAAGTACCACCGCCATCTGTTCTTTATGCCGGGTAGGGCAGAGACGACTTATGACTCTTCTAACGACGATGAGGTGACTAATTATTACTTCACCGACAATATAACGTTTGATTATAATCCTCAGACAGGTGCCTTCCAATCCGATTCTGTGATGTTTCTGAACAGCGGTGACCAGAATGTCTACTATTATACAATGTATAAGAACATGCGCTTCGAACCTTTCACACAGGTTGCGGCAACACCGACGGAGCCTATTATACACATGGGTCCGGAGGTTGTCAAGTTCAGCGAGGACGATACAGGTTTCGCATCTTACTTCATCGACCTGGAAACTCCGTTCCTGGATGTCGACAGCAACTATATCAATCCTGACTCTATGTATTATAGGATATATTTGGACGATTCAACAAATGTCTATACGTTCACTACATCTGACTATCCAACCCTCACGGAGGATATGACCGATATTCCGGTGCTGCTTCACGATGGAACAATTGTTGGCATGTACGGTCGATTCCACATGGTTCAGTTCGCTTCTCAGGACTTGTTCTTCGACACCGATTTGAACTCTGTCGTTGAGAGGGTCGGCGTGCAGATGTTCTACAAGGGACAGGGCGAGACGCGCCACTCGAAGATTGTCTGGTGGAATATAGATGAGCAGAAGGTCGAAAATGGCATTAAGGCTCCTATGACCACGGCAGGCGAAGGCCATGTCAACTATTATGATTTGTCCGGCCGCCGGGTGGAGAATCCGTCTAATGGAATATACATAATGAAGCAAGGTAATAATGTCCGCAAGGTGTTCAAGCATTAAAGTGCGGATGAAAAACAAATAATTCCACGTCATTGCCCCTGTAAGTAACCCCGTTCGTTCTACTTGCAGGGGCAATCGTATGTGTGATTTTGCGCTCTTTCCTAAAAAAAATGTGTCAAAATGTCTTTGAATTTAAAATTTTTGTATAATTTTGCAGCCTGTAAGCTGAGCGAGTTCCGTTTGTAATCCTTTATCACTCAACCGAATGAAGATGCGCCGACACTCTGCATGCTACTATTCAAGATAACCACAATTTGTCTAACTCACACAACATTGATTTTATGAAGAAAATCTACCTACGAGGATTGTTTTTTGCTGCATTGGCAATGTTTTCAACAATTTCGAATTCGCAGACTGTAACGCTTCCCTATTCCGAGGGGTTTGACTCGGATGATGCCGAATCGTCTTTTACAATCATTGACGTAAATGATGATTATACGACATGGTCAATATCTGACGGCAAGGCAGAGTATTTCAACCTCTTCTCTGACAGCCAGGCAGATGATTGGTTGATAACACCAAGCTTTTATCTTGAGGCAGGAAAGAGTTATCAATTCTCTTTCAAGGCAAACACTTACGACCTCAGTGAGACCGGAACTTTCGAGGCAAAACTTGGAAGCGAGAACACCGCAGAGGCAATGACTATAGAGGTGTTGCCAGAGACTAGCGTATCCACTGACCAGCCAACCGACTTCACAAAAATAATCTCGGTAGAAACTTCCGGAGTGTACTATTTTGGCATTCATTGCCTGAACCAGCCGGAGATGACGACTCTTGATGTTGACGATATCCTGATTCAAGAGGCTGCCGTAGCTTCTGCTCCGGGGCAAGTTGAGAATGCAACAATCGCTCCCGACCCACTTGGAGCCTTGAAAGCTCAGATAACCTTCAACGCTCCTTCTACGACTGTTGACGGATCACAGCTCTCTGCCCTTGACTCTGTTGTCGTTTATCGTAATAGCACACAGTTGGCAGGAAAGGTTGAGAATCCTGTCCCAGGACAGCAGTATACTATTGATGATGATTCGCCAGAGAACGGAACAAACATCTATACCTTTACCGCTTATATTGGCGGAAACGCCGGTAATCCAGTCTCGGTTACCTCATTTATTGGTGAGGATGTGCCAAACCCTGTTACAGATGTAAAGGCACATGCGGATGGCGATGATGTCGAAATAACCTGGACGGCTCCAACTGCAGGATGGAACGGTCATTACATTAATCCTGATTCCGTTTGGTACACGATTTATGTTTCGCAAGGCAGTGCGCTGAATCGCGAGCTTGTAGCCGACAGCGTCTTTTATCCCTCTTACACCATTACTGGCATTGCCAACACCGGCTCTGAAGTCCAGAACATCTACCGTGTCTACGCCCATACCAAAGGCGGAAGCAGCAGCGTCTCTAATAGCAATACCCTTCTGATTGGAAAGCCACATGACTTGCCATTTGTCGAGTCTGTAGCAGATGGTGGAACAAGCTATCGCTGGTATGCCGACCGTAGCAATGGTGCTGAAGTTATTTCATCAACTGAGTCGGCTGACGGTGACGGACATTCCTTAGTCTTCAATGGCACCAGCAAAGGTAATTTCTATTCCTTGCAGAGTGGAAAGATAAACACTTCGGAACAGGAGCACCTTAAATTTACATTCTATACCAGGTATGCACAGGACAGCAAGTTGACTGTCGGACTGATGAGGGACGGCGACACGCTGTCTGTCGTTGACGTACCGGCTTCTGATGATTGGACAGAGGTTAATGTGCCTGTAGATGCAGCCAAGGACAAGAACTACGTACAGGTCTACTTCCGCGTTGACTTTGGAGGTGAATTAAGTTCGGTATATATCGACAACATTCAAGTTGCGAATGATGAACCGTCTGGTCCTACGGACGGCATTATTGCCGTTAAGTCGGTTAATGATAACGCAACGTTAAGATATTATGATGTGACGGGCCGTGAGGTTCAGTCAAGCCATCGAGGACTCACCATAATCCGCAAACAGAACGGCAGTGTTGTGAAAGTTCTTAGATAAGACTTTGACGGAAGTTAGGAAAACTAATCCAACATTATAATTACAAACAATGAGCTACGAATTACGACCCACTGTAACGAGAGTTACAGCCGCGCTGCTTCTAATGGCAGCCTCTTCTTCCGTTGCCCTTGCCCAATGGCATCAGGAAAGAAGGCATTTCGCTTTGCCCAAGGCTTCGACGGTAAAGAAGCTTAGTGGACAAGAATTTGAGAAGGAATTTCCTTTACTCGCACGTCGCCGAGCCTTGCCTGTGCGCAAGGCTGGAGCCTTCGTGCAGCCGCTGACCGGACAGATTCCAGTGGCACGTATTGCAAAATCGCCCTTGCTGGCCGGTGCTGCCGGCACAACTATCTGGGCGAATATGGCATGGGCATCGACATGGAACTCTGAAAACACCCACTATGGAATGTATGAGCTCAATACTGCCGACCTGTCTTCGTTTAATACATTGATAGAGGACCGAGATATCTATGCCAATGCTGGAGCCGCGCTGATTGACGGGAAGTACTATTTCGTCTATTATTACAACGGAGAATATGGCTTCAATGCTGAGAAGTATGTCTATCAGGTTGACGGTTCGACTTGGACAAAGGTTAGCGATTCCTTCATTGAGGACAAGAGCCTGATCGCCCTTGAGACGGCATGCAATCCAACATCGGGTCAGGTCTTCGGTCAGTTCTATAACAGCGACCTTACTTCCACAGAGTTCGGATTCATCGACTACGAGCACGAAACTCGTACTACCGTTGGCAACGGTTGCCTGCACAATTATGTAGCACTGGGAATCACCAACGACAACGTTGCTTACGGGATCGACGAGCAATACGACCTGTATCGCATTGACACGAAGACAGGAAGCGAGACTCTTGTAGGTTCAACAGGCGTTGTCCTGAACAAGCCACAAGATTATGTCTATTTCCAGAGCGGCGAAATCGACCAGTCGACAAATACCTTCTATTGGGCTCAGAGCGACAATGGCGGTAATGCGTTGTATACCGTGGACCTTTCAACGGGTAAGGCAACAAAGGTCTGCGACATTGATGGTGAGTTCCTGGGAATGGTATTCCCACCAAAGGTAGCTGCTGCAGGTGCTCCTGCTGAGGTTTCTGGACTTCAACTTGATATTGACGGTGCAGCATTGTCAGGAACCTTGAAGTTCACGTTGCCTACAAGGACCGTAAATGGAGCTGAAATCAGCGGAAACGTGAAATACACCGTTTATTGCAATGGCGTAAATGTTGCAACAAGACAGGGCGCTTCCGGCTCCGCAGTGTCGGAAAGTGTATCTCTTGTTGACGGCTTCAACACAATCCGCGTGATTGCGTCGAACGAGGCTGGAGAAAGCAACGCTGCCGTGCTGTCGCGCTATGCAGGATATGACACACCTACGACTCCTGCAAACGTTAATCTATCGTTGACTGACAATAATGTCACGCTGACGTGGGACGCACCTAAGACAGGCGTTCATGACGGTTACATCGACGACTTGACTTATACCATTACGCGCATGCCCGACAATGTAGTGGTATCTCATAACCAAACCGCTACGACATTCAGCGAGACTCTGCCTGAGTCTCAGACGATGAAATCGTACTATTATACTGTTACAGCAACAAGCCACGGTAACACTAGTGCTGCTGCTTCAAGTGCCAGCGCTACTGTAGGCAAAGCAATAGAGCCGAATTATCTTGAGGACTTCAACACCCAGTCTGCCTTCGATGTTTATACCGTAATCGACAACAACAACGACGGTGCCACTTGGTCGTGGAACGAGTACAACCAATCGGCGGCTTACAAATACTCTTCGCAGAATGCCGCTGACGACTGGCTCATCACTCCGCCAATCCATGTAAAGGCAGGATGGGGTTACACCCTTTCGTTCAAGGCCCGCCAGTTGCGCTCGAAGGAACGCCTCGAGGCAAAGTATGGTTATGGTCCGAATATAGCCGACTTGACTGAGACTATTGTCGGTCCTACTGATGTTACGTCGAACGGCTACACGGAGTATAAGAAGAAGATAACGGCGACGAAGGATGGAAACCTCTATCTCGGAATCCATGCCATCAGCGATGCCGACGAGTATTACCTGCACGTTGACAGCATTCAGGTAATTCAGGGGGCGAACCCTCTGGCACCTGACAGCGTTTCCAACCTTAAGGTTACTCCTGGCGAGCGTGGTGCAATGACGGCAAAGATCTCGTTCAAGGCTCCAACTACTACCGTTAACGGTACCGCCCTTGACAAAGTCAATTATATCTACGTATACAATGGCGATATGCGAATTCAGCGTCTCCGAAATGTTGATCCGGGCGAAGAACTCGAAGTTGAAGATGACGAGGTAGAGACAAACGGCATCAACACGTATCGCGTCTACGCTTCTAACGAGGCAGGCAACGGTCCTGACAACTCAGCTTCTGCTTATGTCGGTGTCGACCTTCCTAAAGCTCCGAAGAATGTTGAAGTCGACGATAACGTACAGACTCTCCACATGTCGTGGGATGCAGTTGGCGAGGATGGTGCAAATGGAGGATTCGTCAATCCATCACTCGTAACATACAATATCTATAAGGCAAATCTTGATACTTATCAGTATGACCTTACAACAAGCACTGGCTCTACACAGAGCGACATATCACTTGCACAGCCGACCAACGAGGGCGACCAGGATCTGGTGCAGTACCTTGTGTCGGCAAAGAATGCCGCAGGTGAGAGTCAGATGACCACAGGTAATGAAATCCTTGTCGGCAAGCCTTACACACTGCCGTTCAAGGAGGGATTCCCTAACGGCGAGGCACAGCATTTCTGGTGGCAATCGTATGGGGCTGGTAGTGGAAACACAGGCTTCGCGCAAGGTACATCTGCCGAAGGCGACAATGGCTGCGCCGGAATACAACCTGACGAAGCAGGCTATCAGTTCTCAATCAACACGGGTAAGATAAGCCTGGCCGGAGCTACGAGTCCTAAACTCGTATATGCTCATAAGAGCAAGGGTGGCAATGGTTCTACTATTGAGGTCTTCCTTGTAAAGGCTGATGGAACACGTTCGCTCGTGCAGACCGTAGACTACAAGGATGTAACATCTGATGGATGGGTGAAGGAAGTCATATCAATCCCTAGTGAGTACCTTACTGAGGACTTCATACAGGTACATTTCCGCCTCACTGCCGGATCTACCGACATGGTTCTTATTGATGACATAAATATTGCCGACGCTTATGCCAACGATATTGCTGTTGACATCGCTGACGGTCAGAGTTTTGTAAAGGGAACCAAGGGCGGCGTAAAAGTTACTGTGTCTAACCAGGGAACAAATACCATTAGCAGTTATAGGCTAAAGATGAGTGCTGGCGAAGACGTGCTTGCCGATTCCACATTCACTTCCAATATTGGCTCATTCTCAAGAGAGACTGTTAACCTTCCATATACTCCTAGCGTGCTCAGCAAGGATGCAAAAACCGCTATTAAGGTTGAAGCATCAATTGAAAATGATGGCGACGAGAGTAATAATACAGCATCTGTCGATGTCGCTCTCACAGAACCAACAGTTGCAGGACCAACGGAAGGCTCTGCCAGCGCAAATGGCGAGGATGTCACTTTAGAATGGACAGCTGCGTCGAATCCAGGCGAGGCTGTAACCGATGATATTGAAGGCTATTCTTCTTGGGAGAAGGACAATATAGGAGACTGGACGCTCGTTGATGGTGATGGCGGAGCAAGCGGTCCCCTGGTCGGCGACACTTACCTCTATGGCGACTATGCAAACGTGGATATTCCGTTTGCTTACACAGTCTTCAATCCTTACGATCTCACAGGTTACGGCTACGATACTAGCGACCTCGTAGAGGAGTCGCCTTGTCTGAAACCGCATAGCGGCAACCAATACCTTGCTGCGGTATATAGCTATGACTCTTCTACCGACGAGAACCTTCCTGCCGACAACTGGCTCATCAGTCCGGAACTTGGAGGCCAGGAACAGACGGTGTCTTTCTACGTGAACAACTATGCACAAGATACGGAAGATGTCGAGGAGAATTTTGAGGTACTCTATAGCCTTACAACAAAGGATACTACTGCATTCATCCCTATCCCTGATGCCGACGGAAGCACCGTTCGTACAATTTCTGGCGGCAACTGGACAAAGGTGGAGGCTGCCCTACCGGCAGGTGCGAAGTATTTCGCAATCCGTCATTGCACCTCTGATGATCCGTTCTTCTTCACAGTTGACGATATTACGTATTATGTCGGAGGTGGCAATCCTACCGCTTACAATGTTTACGTTGACGGCAAACTGGTGGGAACAACACCTGAGTCTCCTTACACAGTCGAAGGCGGAAATGACGGAAATGATCACGAGTATGCCGTTACTGCTGTATATGGCGATTCAGAGTCGGCTCCGTTGTACATCACTCTCACTTCAACTGGTATAAATAATGTTGTAAGCGTCTCCACTCCACAGGATATATACACACTCGGCGGTATCCTTGTCCGTAAGAATGCGACTACGCTCAAAGGGCTGAAACCAGGAACGTATGTTACTAATGGACGTAAGTTCTCCGTGAAATAATGCCATGGCGGATAGACGTAAGAAATTATTGAAATATTGGTAGTATTTCTTACCGAAAATAGTTTGAGGGTGTATCATAATTGCGTTTTATGGTACATCCTCTTTTGTTTTTATGAGGAACTTGAAATTCTTAAATCAGTTGGATCATGCAACTGATTTCTGGTAATTTTCATTATAAGTCTTCTTTTGAAGCCCAAAAGTCATAAAAAGGCATAATAACAAGTTGTAAAGGGGTGTATTATCCCCAATTTTGCCTTTTCTGGCTATCGCCGAGCACATTTTCTTCAGATTGAAGGCAATGGCGAAGAAGGCAAAGTCCATTTTGACCTTGTCAAGTCCGAAGTCAAGGATGAACTGGTTCTCCGTGCCTATCTGGAGGTTATACCCCGGTTTCGAAAATTTTTGTGATATGGCAAAGCCCCGGCTTGAGAAAGTCGAGGCTTTGTTTGTTAAATATTAAGAAAAAGAGGATGCATCAGAATTTTGATACACCATCAGGGCAAGCCCGTGGTTTGACTTGTTCTTCATCCTCAATGTTTTATAAAGATGGTAATTCACCTCAAGATAATAAATGAGCAGTCTTCGAGAATGAGAGTTCCTGCGAAATGCTTTATGTTGCGTGAAAAAGATGTTTTTTGGATGTTTGTTTTCGTTTTCTAGAAATAAATCATTAAATTTGTGGCGGATTATAAAAGGAAATTCCTATGTTGCAACATATACATCTTGAAAACTTTAGATGCTTTGAGCATTATGACATCGACTTCACGTCTGGCGTCAACCTGCTTATTGGCGACAATGGCAGTGGAAAGACTTCCATTATCAAGGCTGTCATCCTTGCACTTAATTCTTTTTTCAAAGGGTTCAGTGATGAGAATACAACTTGCACCGGAATTGGCATTGACGATTTCAATCATACTGTCAACGATGGAGCAAAGAGCATGACGCTGCCTGTCAGCATCTCTTTTGACACGAAGACTTTTTCGGGGGTCACCATTAATAGAACCACGGAAAAGGCAGGGACCACATACATGGGTGCTAAGGAATTTAACAAGGCCAATAACTTACTGCAAAGTACGGTCGCAAATGAAAGCCGTGGGGATAGGAAGACAGCCTTGCCCCTTTTTGCTTACTTTGCAACGGATGATATCCATGGCAACGTAAAAACCAATGCAAAGGCCTATAAGGAATATTTCGTAACATTCTCATTTGGCTACTACCAGACTCTTAGGGGTGGCT
>Ga0256406_1005822_pt1 | contig 12827 bp, 10 predicted proteins | sample RumenRJG_03DNA_FD_185986 | JGI IMG/M metagenome (GOLD analysis project Ga0256406, IMG submission 185986) | Bovine rumen microbial communities from Lethbridge, Alberta, Canada - RJG_03 | ecosystem: Host-associated > Mammals > Digestive system > Stomach > Rumen | place: Canada: Alberta | collected...
AGATTTAATTTGTATTTTTGCCATGTCATATTAGAGTTTTGCTTGTGTTCTTTTTGCAACACTAAGATAAGTGAAAATTCTGACATGGCAAAATCCTGGGCAACTTTTTGTTGCTCAGGAACTTATAAATAAAGTTAAATTATAGTGTTGCGGAATTAAGGTTTACATAATAAGGCATCACATCATCTCTCACTCCTTCATAGTTCAATGCCCATACCACTAGTTCCCAAAACTTCGCAGTGCCAGAATGAAATCGTATTTCTGTTTCCAAATCATCATCAGCCCACCTAAAATAATTCTCATGGAACTTATTAAAATCGTCTGGTGTCAATAATACGATTTCTTTCAGATACTGCATAATGGCAAGCACATAGTCAGCTAGCCAATACTCCCCCTGCCATTTCAATGTATAGTACAGTTCCCTTAGTCTATCCACTGGCATCTTCCGCCAATTGGCAAGCCCGTTCTTTTTCTCAGCTGTTATGCAGTTGGCATATTCTTCCGCATAGCTCTCAACTGTACTAATCAGTATTCTCCTCATCTAAACTAGTCGAATATAATAGTCGTAACTGATTCTTGATATAAGGCTCCGACAATTCTTCCAAGAATGCTTCTATGTCTTGATCAATCCAAAATTCCACATCCTCCGATGTCGGTTCTCCTTTCAGAAATCTGGCCAATGACAGTATCCTGTCTCTGGCAAACTCACCCATAAATCCTTTATCCAAAAAGAAACTTTGGTGCAATATCTCACTTACATTGGCTGCAAACGGATTGGGCATTCCTTTCAATCTGTTTCCTTGCAGTCTTTCCCCTTCCTCCAGATACATTATCTGCGAAGATGGTATATCAGAGAGTATAAACGGTGAATGCGTTGTCATCAACAGATGGATGCCAAAACTCTCATTGAGTTTCAGTCTTTTCAAAACCTCCAACAAGTTCTTGATAAACTTCCTTTGATAGTCGGGATGAAAACATACCTCTATCTCATCCAACACAATGTTGACATCGTTATATCTGATATTGTCTGGCGACACCGATTTAATGTTCAACATATGATATACGATGGTCGTCAACTGATATACCAGCTGTTTCTCACCCGAACTGAGTCTTCCAAATGGTATTTGTTTCACCCATTTATCTTCACCGTTTTCTGTTTCTTTCACTTTCTTCTTCAGCAAAATCTCTTGCTTAAATATAGGCGGCGGCAGTCTTCTTGTCAGTTCTTCTATCCTATCGTATCGTTTCTCATACTCCATAAAGAACCGATAACCCTCATATTCAAAAGGCTGTTCCATCCAATCAAGATCGATGTTAGGATTATTATCCCTCAGTTCCTTAATCCTATTCAAGAAAGTAATGGTCTGCTGCGCTTTCTGCTCTATATGCGAGTGCCTTTCTTTCACCATCTTGGCAAGCGCTACCACATCTTCTTCATTCTTTTTTTTCAGTGTCAGAAATGTATTATTTACATCACCTAGTTTCTTATACTTGTTATATGAAGGATAAGTCCCTGCAATATGAAGCACTTTATAAACCAGATATAGACAAGCAAACAGTTCTGTTCTCGATGTTTTGTCGGTGATTTCAATTCCTAAGTTACTCAGTATATGATAGGCATACGTATTACCCATCGCATAAAGCACCTTTATCTGTTCAAACATCTCCCCCTGGTCAAGCTCTTCAGTCTCTCCTTTTTCAAAGGTCAAGTAGAAGTCTTTATCCATTCTGTACACCAGTTCGTCAAGTCTGTAATTCTCCAAGAGGCCTCCTTCATCGCCATCATTGATAAGCAGTGAGGCTAACCTATTGATGGTCAGACCAGCCTCATTGTTCATGTCCAACTGTCCTCCATCCCGATAGGGATTCAATACGATGGGACACATATACCCATCGTTCTTATGAAACAAGCTGCCTATCCAGTTCTGCGCATAGCACCACTGTTTCAGATGTTGGTTTTCCTCTGTATCCTCCTTTCCATACGGCAATTTATAAGTCAACGACTCTTCCTCACTATAGTCTAGTGCTAAGAATCCCAGCATCGAATAGTTCGTGGCTATCGTATAAAAGAACTTCTTCGCTATAGTTGCTTGTAACTTCTTATCAGAAGTATAGTAGTCAAAGAAATACTGTGCGTCGGTACTTCCTTTTATCTTCTCATACAACTCTTGGTCTTCTTCCTCTCTTATTTTCTTATCGCTAAGCCAATAAATACTGCCGTCATAGTCTAACCACAGGTTCCTGTTCCTGCAACGAAGAGCTCCTATACTTACTTTGCCTGTTTCCGTATCTCTTTTCTCATAATGCAGGTCTGCATAGATGTTCAGCACGTAATTCAGCACATCTGCAGCATTCCTTGGCTCATCCCGATACAGCAGTGCCCCGAAGTTATTAATCATCCGAAAAGCAATATCAAGCAGTGACGACTTTCCACTGCCGTTCTTTCCTACTATCACATGCACGTCTATATTGTCACCGAAGAAATTCTCCATGCTACTCTTCTCGAAAGGATAATATGTAGCTTTCAAATTCTTCTTATAGTGACAACCCTTATAGATGGTAATTCCTGTTATCGTCATCATCTCTTACTCCCTTCAAACGCGTACAACCTCGCATTCCTATCCAACTCTCTTATAAACGCCGTCGCCTCATCGGCATTCATCCCTTTTCCATACACCATCTGACAGAATATATTGCAATACTCGTTGTATATATTCGTTGCAAATATCCCTGTATCATCGGTGCCTACCACAATCGGAGGTAATGGTTTCCCTTCCTTCTTCCACCGATACCAATTATACAGATGATACGTTCCGTAGTCGTGGTGATGACCAATAATCACATTACTCGTTGGTAGGGTTTCTATCACGATCTCCTTATCATGCAGATATTTCAGCAACAACAATTGCAATTGCGTCAACTCGCGTGCTCCCAGCAGATCAAATGTCTCTATCTCAATGATTTCATCATATTTCTCAGATATTTCTTTTTCATGATACCTTATAAAGATGTTCTCGACCATTTCCCTGTCTGCTTTTCCAGGCTTGCATTCCAATAACTCCTCTGGATCGTACCCTCTCATACGCCATGCCTCTACATGCATAGATGCTGGATAATAGTCATGATAGATCTCAAAACTCAGTTTGTCTATTTTGATGGCGATAGCCGGCAACAGGCTCTGTAAAGCTGCATCGCCCATAGTGCTAATCAGGTGGTAAGCAAATATAAAGTTGTCCAAATGCTCTCCTTTCTTGATGAGCATGTGCCTACCTATGTTTTTCTGCCACAAGTCCACAGATACACCACTTGCCGTTGCGTGGCCGATACGGTCACAGCGTTCAAGCCCTAGGTAATTTACTGCTTCATAGATGGCCCTCAGCCCTCCTAATATATGATAAAAATCTTCCCCTGCGTGGTATGTAAAATGTTCAAAACCACCTTTTCTCAATCGCCGATATGCCGGTGCAAATACCTCCGGTGGCGTATCAAACTCACTGGCTGCAGCATCAATACCAACCACTGCTTTCGACAAGGAATCACCCTCATGCAACTGGTCCAACAAAAGGGTCGCACGATAGTCAATATCTCGTCTCAGTTTTTTATACCTGATGTATTCATCCTTCGTTTTTTCTTCTTTCTTGACAAAGTGAGCCACAAGCCTCAATTCTGATTCAATTCCCAGTGACTTCAGTTTATCCTGCAAGGATTCCCAACCTTTTTGGATATTGGTTAGCATCTCCTCATTTTTGTCCTGCGTTTCCTTGGGCGAGAACCGGCCCTCCAGCACCCTGATATGCCGTAGCTCGTTACCCGACATCTGTAAGAATCTCCTGTCATAGCTTTTCTCACTGTATTCTCGCAGTCCGTTCAACGTTATTTTCTGGAATTCCTCAAAACCGTAACTGGTGGGTTGTTGCACCATCATTTTATTGGCCAGTCCCAATATTAGTAGGTAATAATGGAATAGACTACTTACTGTGTCATTTTCCGGCTGTTGGTTCATCGTGTGCAGTAATCTAACATATAGCATACACTCCATCAGGTGTGATGGTGTTTCTTTATTCAGTAGCGCCTCCACCGGATGGTGTGTGGTCGCATATTTCGTCTGCATCGTTTCCTCCGTCACTGCATTCAGTATAGCTTCAAACGTCCCATTTTCCTCATCAAACGGCTTATCATATGCATAAAAAAAGAGCAACTGTCTCAGACATGCCGCAGTCTTTAGCAACTTATAGAAGCTGCTCGGTGTCGACAATAATGAAGTCTGTTCGTATTGCTCCTTCACTTTTTCATTTCCATAGGCATTTTCCAGCTCATGCCTTATTTCCAGAGGATTTCTCAAAAAGTCTTGCCAAGTTAGGTCCGTTTCTAGCGAACCGTTCAGGTGTACATGTAAGTCAGCCAACCCACCTTCTCTCAGCATGTCCATAATCTGTGGTATATAGGGCGACGATATAGTGGTATAGGCAATGTTTGGCCGGATTATCTGTGAGACATACTCTTCGTCGTCATATCCTTGGCATCCATATTCATGCCACATTCTTACAGCCATCAGTATTAACGGTGGCATATAAGGCAGCAACAATTGCCATTGATTCATCTTGTCTGCCTTCACGCATATCTTACCATTTCTTATTTCCAAAAAATCGCAGGCTAATCGTTTCAGCCCAATGGTAAACAGCTGGCTCTTCGTCTTGATACCGTCCAGCGTCCGTCGTTGTCCCAGCCTGTAGTAATGGTCTGGCACATACACGTTATTTGCACGTTCTTCCAGCATCAGATGCCTGCCGATGTCGCCCAGCCCCGCTTTCTCTTTCTTCACATAGTAGGTCTGTAGCGATGCATCGTCGCTTAATAGATACTTGATGTACGATTCCGTTATCATAGTTTATCCCTGTAGTGGCTCGTTGTCTGTTGCTTCTTCTACCGCAGGTTGTTCCTGGGCTGCAGGTGCTGGCTGCGCCGCTTCTGGTGCAGCTGGTGCTTCTGCCGCTGGTTGTGCCGCTGGTTGTGCCGCTGCTGCCGCCTGCATTCTACGATACTTTTCCCTGAATTTATCAATCTGGTCTGAATATGGTTTTCTATTGAATACCCCCCTCATCCCTATCATAGCAGCAACGTCTTTGGAGCTATTGGCTTCATTCATGATAAAGCCAATATCAATGCCGTTCTCCCTCAGCAACCTTATCGTTTCGTCAATGCTATCCTTAGCCGCGCTGAACTTCGGCTTTGTATCATCCACGTTATTGTTCTTTATATGTACCTGCTTCAGCATTTCATATACATTCAATGCCTGGTCATAGTCAGGTGCAAATGGCTCAATGCTCTCTACCACTTCTCCGGCCTCATTTCGTGTTTCTTTCTTCACACCCTTCAACACATCCACTTTGGTAAATGCCCACAATAGCGGGCAATTTATCATCCACATAGTGAAAGGTATTTGGCTGATGGCATCGTTGTTCAGGATGAAGTTCAGATTATTCAGTAAATAATCATCTTGCGTCACCACGTTCGATATATTTATCTTGGTAACATCCTGTTTTCCTTCCTTTCTTACGTAGTATTCATGTGTTTCTTCAATCAGGCAGGCTTGCAGCAGCGCCATCACGATACGATGCATCTGCTCTCCAAGTGTGGGTTTCGTTATCTTATGTACTGTATAATACAATCGGGTTGCTATCTTTCCTATCAAATAGGGTGGTATCGTATACTCATACTGAGTTTTCCATTTATAGATAGCCTCTGCCAGATTTTCCAGCGTATCATCATTGGGCAGTGTGCTTTCTTCCACATTTTCTGTAGTCCAGTCCTCAGCCTCCTCTATATGCCTTGTCTGTAAGTCTCCCTGTCTGGTCAGCACGCTGTATGTCCTCAGTTGCTGTAAATTCAACAGCAGCGATTTAATCTTGGCGATGCTTTCTTCTTTCCTCATTTCAGGAGTTTCAGCATCCGATTCCGAATTCTGTAGAATCTCCGAAATCGAGGCCATCAGATTATAAATCGAGTAGTAGACAGCACTATCATTCTTATACGTATGCTTCAGTATGCTGATTGGCAGATAGGCTATGATGGCCTGTGCTTGATTGGCCTGTCCTTTCACCACAGCATCTATTCGTTCTTTGTCATTCTCAACACTTTTCTTATTCTTCTGAGCCAGTCCTGACAGTTCTATGTGCGATGCCTTATGCACCCTGTTCATCACTGAATAACCAATCGTTAACCCGACGTTGTTTTTCAACGACATATTCTGCACCAGTCCTGCTCTCGTGAAGAATTCCTCTCTTTCACGCTTATTGAATCCAAGTATCAGGTTTCTCACGTAACCCATCCTCACAAAAAAATCAAATATCAGGAACGGATGCGCCTTAACGCTTTCGGCATACAAAATAGTGAACGCAGTCAGGCATGCGTTCACATCACCATTCTCATAGCTTGGCGACAGCAGATATAGTTCTGGCGTCGATGGCTGTCGCTGAATATAGTCCTGAATAATAATATCAAGCATGTTCACATTGTTCGAAGCAGTCACAGCGTCCACATTGGCCGCATACAACCTCGACAAGAAAGCTTCAATGCTCTCAATACCTGTTCTCGCTTCCGTCTCTATACTATTGTTTTTAAGAAACTGTATCTGTGAGCGTACCGATAGCGATAGTAGATAGTCCCTAAATATCGTCTGCTGACTATAGCCCTTTATGCCGAACGATGCTAGTATTTGTTTATACAAGTCTTTAATGGATTTTACCTCGCCATCAAAGGTCTTTATAATATATTGTTGTCCGAATTGCAGCAATTGCAGGATGGATTGTAAGTGTATACGGTTCTCTGTTCTAAGCACTTTCAGCAGATACTGTCCTTCCAGTTCGTTCACCAGCTTTGTATAGTCTATCTGTGTGTCGTATGTCTTGTTTATGGTTAGCTGGTCCCATTGTCTGCGTCTTACATTGAGCGAATATAACTTCAAGTTTCCACTCAACAGAGTTATAATCTGGGGCGTATTCACATACTTACGTAGCATTTCCAGCACATCCCAACCTTTTCCCATTTCCACATCTATGTCATCCAGCGCCAACACAAATGCTTTCTTTCCTAGTATTGTCAGTGCCAGACTCACCAAGTTATAGAACTCATCTCTCAGACTGAAGGCCGCCAACACATCCATCAACCCTCTTTCCATAATAAAGTCATGATCCTGCCATTGCGATGTCTTATGGTCACCACCCACATTTCCTAATGTCGGCAGGCCTTTGGCTAGTTTCATCAACTGTTGGTTCCATGTCTTTCGGTTTTCGTAAGCTTTTGTATCTCTGCGACATTCCTCATCACTTAATTTCCTATCAACTTCTTTCTTAATGAGCGATACTATAAGCAGGAATATATGTTCCTTTTCCTCTATCATGGTGGGGTCGACCACATTCAGTACCTGTACATCCTTATCGTATGTCGTTTTTACGTTTTTCAGTATCGATAATAGAAACGATGTTTTTCCCGTTCCTCGCTCTCCGAATATGGATATAGTGTCATATTGGGGTGTTGTTATTTCCTCCCCCTGTTTCCACGTCTGTGCTACAGCTATTCGCGCCTTCACCAAATTCCATGCGTGTTCATACTCCACGCTATGTATCAGCTCATTTTCATTGAAGTTATGAGCAAACGTGCTTGATTTAAGTTCAATAATAACATCCTTCTTTTTCATATCTTCATTCGTTTTATATTACTTCTTCTGTATGCCCCGACACCGTCGCGACCCTTCAAACCACAAAGAGGCACAGCCTCATCAGCCATACCCCTTCTACAATCTCCTTCTTCATTTCTTCTCCACATTCATGATTTCAGCCTCCTCCATCGTTCCAAGTCTCACCTCGTCTTGTCAAACCTCAACATAATCCTATGCGAATCATCGTACAAATTCACGATTCCATGTCTATAGACATCCGGCCTACCGCAAATTTGCACAAAGGCCCTTATCAACGCATCAGAATACACTATTGAATTAAATCGGCTCTCCTGCGCTGTTCTATAGTCTAGGGCTGTATCGTAATATCTTACCACCCATTTTCTCAGGCTTTCACCTATCACAAACTCATATTTATCTGCATAATACAGCGCATTTACAATACAAGTTGCTATTCTTGGATTCCTGGGATAAACCACTTCCATCACATGAGTAGTATAGAACTTGCAAAACTCATCTGTAATATAGAACTGGCCTCTGTTATAGTCATAAACAATAGCCGAGAAATTGAAAAAAGCGGTATTCATCAACGAATATGCAGTGCTCCGCATACCCTCTTGCACAATTCCCCAGGTCTTTTCTACATCCCAGAAATCAATAGTCAAATGTTCCGTCTGTAGTTTATATCCACCAAACTTGTTTTTCAATATAGCTACTTCTCTAAGTTGACTGATGGGAATTTTAAGTCTAGGGGAATCTATCACCACAAAATCGATATCCCGATTATTGAGGTACCCCAATAAAAAATTCCGCGTCAGCCCACTAAACACAAGTGTTGGCACTTGTCCTGATACCCAATCAATCAGTCCCTTGACACGATTCTGTTCAAGGATACTGTCAATATAGAGTTTATAGGATGATGCCTGTGCTTGTATTTTCGCTCTGGTTTCAGATCTTTTAATTGCCACTCTCTTGTTAGATACTTTGTCCGCTTAGTTTACGATATTGGTCAACGGCATACTTATCCGTCATACAAGCCACATGGTCTCTGATAATTCTTAACTTCTCCTCAAAGGCCAAGTCCTTCGGATCGAAGTCATCATACACATCCCATGCAGGTTTGCTCACATTTTCATATAGCAGATGTTCCTGAAGCGTGGTCATAAATACCGTCTTCGACAATGTATGCTTTGCGTGCAAACGATATGACTCCTCATGATGAAACAGATATTTTATGTAGTAGTCAAAGAGTCCTGTTATAACAGCACTTCCTGTCAGCTCAAGCGCCTCTATCTCTTTATGGCTATAAACTTTTGCTTTACTGAAGTCCTGCAATAGTTTACCTAATCCTTCTTTATTTTCAAACACTAGCTCTTCTTTATATTTGCCTTCTTCTATATCATCAAAATGACGTTTGAAATTATCAAAGCATTCATTCACCATCGAAATCATAAGTTCGGTTCTTAACTGCACTATCTTCTTTTTCTCAGGATCATTCTCCAGAAAGTGATTACCTGCCCGTCTTACAATTTCGTCACCTTTTTTTATGCGTTTCAACACTGTCGTAACATCATAATAGGTTAACCATCTCTTGCTGATGGCATCCTCCAAGTCCATCAAGAGATAGCAAATAGTATCTGCTGCCTCCATAAGATAGGCGAAGGGATGTCTTCGGTAGGAATATTCGTTGATATGCTCTATCTCGCATTCCCCCATTACATCATCCAGATAATGCTTCTCTGTAAAAAACACGCCGTGCTTCTTTTGAGATATCGGTGGTTTAATGTCCCCTTTCTTCTTCTCCAGCTTTGCCACATTAGGATACTTCACACTTGCTGCTAATGATGCAGCTGTCAAGTTTAGTCCATACAGGTCGTTTAAGAACTGAAGTTTTGTCAAGATGCGGAATCCCTCGGCATTACCATCAAACTGTGTATAATCATAACAGGTATAATTCCTTTCATTCACAAAGTCATCTATGCTTTTATAGATTTCCTGTGGTATGTCGCCATCTAAATTCGCCCCTATTCTCTCCATCTCGCTTCTGATGATGGGGTTTGCCTTGTTATTATTCTCCAAATCATGTTTCAGAGTCGAGAACAAATCCGTGAAATAGTTCTGAATAGCAGTCTCTCCGAAGTGCCCTAGTGGTGGATTGCCTATATCATGTGCCAAACAAATCACCTCCATCAGTGCAGTTACATCTTTCCAAAACGCTACACTATCAGTTTTAAATCCCAGTTTCTTGACAATCTCCTCATCACCACACACTTTCAATGCGAACGACTTTCCTACGCTCGCCACTTCAACTGAGTGTGTCAGTCGCGAGTGTATATTGTCATTCGTTGTCAGTGGGAATACCTGTGTCTTGTCGTGCAGACGTCTGAAAGCAGAGCTAAACACCAACCTACCATAATCGCTTTCTATTGGGGAACGCAAGTCGTTTTTCAAATCGCCACTCTTTCTACGCTCATCTGTTTTAGAGTCTCTGATTCTGTAGTAAGAAAAATAGTCTTTCGAAGTCATTGTTAATATCTCCTTTTTCCAATTATCAATCCACCGCCAGATAGCAGTTTTTTACTTTCAAAAATCCTGTCAAAAGTTTCCTCAGCCAAATATCCTATAGGGCACGAATCAACACCAGCGTATTTTGCAGCCTGCTGTAAACAACATAATTGCGCCCCCACATCCCTCCAGATTAAACTCATAGGGTCTGAATACTTTGATGCAGTACGCAAATACTGTACAGAAAACCACAATAGCGTGCTTTCTCCGAATGGTAATGTCTGTTCAACATCTTTGAAGAAATTCCGCTGCAACTCCTTTGGCACGCACAAGCGTTTCAAAGAATGTCCTATCGGCTGATATAAATATAGCTGATGGTCTTCTTTTTCCTGTAAGCCTACAAGTATATCAATCGGGTGCCTGCCACCAGCTGAGGGGGCCGCTGAACGGAATACGGTTACACCATAATCGTCCTTTGCTATGCAATATGGCTTTACTGCCAGATGCAAGACTTTTGACAAGACATCCAAAGGGCAGACCCCAAGTTTTTTAACCGACCTTCTTTGAGTGAAAACCTCTAAAAAATCGGTCTGTTCTGAGGGCACCTGCACATCAGGCAATTTAACAATTTCACTGCCCTCATACCAGTAAGGTTCAAAAGCTATTGGTTTATCCAATAATGAAGGTCCGCTCATCTATAATATCCCTAGTTGCTCTTTTACATACATATACTTATTACAACCATGACATCTTCCACATGGGAAATTGGATGTATGACAAGAATGAGCATACATAAGAATCCTGTCTGGTATACCAGCCTTCTGTACCAATTCAACAGTTGTCAACCCTATAGCCGGTGCAGTAACCTTGATTTCTCCCTCCTGCATAGATACCAACTTCGACAACTGCTCATAGAACTCCGGTGTTCCATCCAAATGCTGTGCATCTGTTTTCACCGAGCCAACCATCAATTCTCCTACGCCCAACTGTATGGCTTTCATCAATGCAAGCGTCACAAGCATTTGGTTCCTGTATGGCCACCACTCAGTAATAGGTGCATCACTTATTGGCTCAGAGCCAACCAAGTCACCACTGCCAAGGCTTGAGCAATCTATTCGTAGTACATAATGTTCCATACCTAGAATCCTTGCTACTCGCGTTGCCGCAGCTATCTCTGCCTCAGCCGCTCTCTGTCCATAATCCAGGGTTATTGCAACCTCTGGCCTCAACCAGTAGGCTAAAGCAATAGAGTCCATCCCCCCAGACAATAGTATTGCTTTTTTATTCCGCTGCATACCAGCACGTCTTATAAATTGCAGTTGTAAAATCCTTCTCTATAACACACCCCGTTCCTTCCAGCATCTTTAGTGCGCCCTCCGTTTCATTTTCAACATAGGCAACAACTTTTTTACCCAGTGCTACGGCATAGCCCACCTCAAACATTGTCCCAGAATCCAATCCATCAACGATTGCAAAGACGCATGAACACTCATTCAATTTCTCAATATCCTTAGGGGCAACATCCTCAGCTTTTCCTTCACCCACATCGTGGTATGGTGAAAATACTCGTAATCCCATCGCTTGTAACATATTCCGGCATTCCGACACAAACAGTTTCGAATTCAGCGTAAAGAAAGGCCCCGCAAGATATATTAGTCCGCGCTTGTCCGGAACAAACTCATTAAACACACCAGTCTTTAATCGTGCAGGAATACCATCAACTATACCGTATTCTTCACAATAAGCAGCAGCGGCCTTACTGGCATTCAAAGCAGCATCTACAGGGTTGCTTCCACCAAACCAGAAAAAGGAGAACACAGTGGTAAACACATCGCCACTACCTATAGGGAATACGTGTGATGTAATATACACAGGCACTATTGTTCCCTCATCATCTATGGAAGAATACACAACAGCACCCTTTGCACCACATTTAATAATTAGGACTTCACAACCTTCACGCTCAAATAATACTTGTCTAATTTGAAGTAGTTCCTCCTTACCAGAAAGCTTCCTTGCTTCCGATTCATTCATCACAAGTGCTAAGTGTTTTGCCTTACCACCTTGCTCTCGAAATGACTTTGGCTGCCTTGGCGACTGCGGATCATAAACCACCCATCCTCCATCAATGTTTATTTCTGCTTCCAGCATTCCGAAGCCAATTACAAACCGACCGTATGTTATCAGCGTGTACTTATCACCTTTACATCCATGTACTTTCGGACGAGACAATGGATGATTATAATAAAAGCCTATGGCAGAAGATTCTTTTTCTAAGTGATACTCAAGTTTTTCCGAAGCCGCATATATTTTTAGCGTCCTTTCAACCTGTTCATCACCTACAGTATTGAAAGATACGCTCGCATCTGGACTGAATGCACGGAATACCCGTACAGATCTCCAACCAGAGCCATATAATTCATTCCATTCCGGCCAATAGCAGGTCTCCCAGTAAGTTCCACCTACTATACTTACTTCACGGCAGATATCTTTACCTGGCATATAGCATCTTCAATTTTAATAACTTCAGCCACGTAGTTTGTGCCACCATTCATGCAATTCAACAACTGCACCAGGTGACTACTCAGCACAGTTCCCAGCAGTTCTCCATCCTTCAGCACTACAACAGGACCGTCCACACTCTGTG
>Ga0256406_1005823_pt1 | contig 12826 bp, 12 predicted proteins | sample RumenRJG_03DNA_FD_185986 | JGI IMG/M metagenome (GOLD analysis project Ga0256406, IMG submission 185986) | Bovine rumen microbial communities from Lethbridge, Alberta, Canada - RJG_03 | ecosystem: Host-associated > Mammals > Digestive system > Stomach > Rumen | place: Canada: Alberta | collected...
ATAGCCAATTAGGTCAAGGCCTGCTTTATAGCCGTATTCTTTAAACGTTTTTGCCATGCAATAAGTGGCGACGTTCTCTTCGTTTTCTGTCTCCCAGTCAGCGTCTGTCACCATGGCTAGCAACAAACCCAACATGTCCAGACTGATGGTGATTCCCTTTTCCGTTTCAATTCCTCCTTATCTTGGTAACTTGGCACGCCAGTCAATCCGCATCAATTAGCCGTGCTTTTCCTAATATGTGGATCTAGCATCCTAATTCGGTATTGCTCTGATCGATATCTTAAGTATGCTTGCCAACGTTCTTCAATGATGTATGTCATTTTACGGCCGTCTTGGACGATTGCATCCCGATACTCTGGATTAGCAATACAATCTCGCTTACGCTCTGCAAATGCTGATTTTTCTAATCCGTAGTCTTTCATGATTTCCTGTGGTGTTTTCCACCCATTCGCCATCATGTCGCCCACCTCCTTAAAATTATTAAGCGGTCTCTTTCATAAATTTATTGATAAAGTATTGTTGCCCTTTGCCTGTAACCTTAGGCGTCTTGGTAATCGTTACATGGCCATCGCTATGAGTAATGGCGTTCTCCTTGATCCTGAACAGTCCCAGTTCCATCGCCCGCTGAGTCGGCATGTTATAGTCGGACCCCTTTTTGCTGATAAGATAACCGTGTTCGCGAAGCCATCTGAACATTCTGTTCTGTCCCATCGATACTCCGTTCTGATGCAGAATCTTGGCTAGCTCGCCAACAAGAATCGGTGTATCGCTCGTTGACACTGCATCAGCAAACAGCGCCTTAGGCTTCATCTGCTCAATTTGAATATCCTTCCGCTTGAGTTGTTCAGCGGCTTGTTGAAGCAAATCAGCAAGCGAACCTTTGTCAGTCACGATTGCAGCCGCCTTTTGGTCCGTCATGTATGCGCCGTGCTTGCGGATTGCAGGAAGCACCTCCGACGTGACCCAGTGTTTGAATTTCTTGGCAGTCGGCAGTTTAGAACCGAGGATAAGGCTATAGAGGCCTGACTCGTTAATGACCGTTAATTTTTGTGTTCCTCCAAGGGTGTCGCATTTTGCTACCCCCTTATCATCAGAATCAACATGCTTACTCAATGCATCCCGCGGATTGCTGTATCCCAAAATTTCCGCCACGTCCTTGCCTACAAAATACGGTTCGTTGTCACGCAAGAGCGTTCTCACTGCGTCCCCGTTAAAATAAAACTCTTGAATTTCGTTCATGTCTTTTCCTCCATTCGATTTTCGCATGATTGTAAGCGAAAAAATTACTTGTAAAGGTCTTGGATTTCGACTTCTAGGGTTTGAGCCAAAATAGGCAACTCAACCGCTTGAAATTTATACTCCCCATTCTCACGACGAGAATACTTCTCTGGCGTTCGCAACTTCAAGCTTTTTGCCATTTCAGACTGACTCAACTTGAGTTCTCTGCGCCGTTCTCTGATGAACGAGAGATTGATTTCGGGCATTTTACCACCTCCTTTTTAAATGCGTTTTTCGCATTTCTATTACGGTTATTATATTATCATGCGAATTTCGCATTGTAAACCCTCCTTTTTGATATTTTTTTGCTTTTTTTGCATTTTTTATTTCGAAAATCGCTTTCAATGCTACAATAACAATATAAATATATGCGTAAATCGCACATCGAGAAAGGAGACTGCATTATGACTAGTGCTGAAGAAAGATTAAGGAACAACATTGTGAACTTGCGGGAAAGCAGAAACTGGTCTCAAAAAGAGTTGGCCACTCGCCTAGGTATAGATAGCTCATATATCAGCAAGATTGAGTCAGGAAACAGAAAGGTTAGCACATCAGAGTTAGACAAAATCTCCTCCCTCTTCAACGTCACCACCGACTACCTGCTGGGCCGTCCAAACAAGCAGGAAACTAAAAAAGATGATGTTGAGCTGTCCGATGATGACGTAATTATGACATGGCGAGGTAAGCCGTTGTCTGATGAAGACAGAGAGCTAATTAGACGGATCATGAACGGGAAATAGTGGAGTGTTGAGGTGATTAAATTTTGAATGAATTGACTCAATGGCTACTTAATTTTGCATTCAGCCATGGAATCGGATATACGCTGACTGGAGAGCTGCCACCTGATGTTCCTTCATGCGCAATTCCCACCCGACAGGCAATAATTATCAATACCAATTACGAAAAAAAGGAACACATCCCTTTCATCATTGCGCATGAGATAGGTCATGTTCTCAATGGTGATTCTGGCACGTGCTACTACTCAACATATGCTGCCAGGAGCAAGTATGAAGCAGCAGCCAACAGGTTTGCAATCGGATTGATCAGACGCTATGCAGAATCTAAAGGCGACAGCTCTTGCAGCTACATGAAGTTTGCCGAGACTTGGTGCATCCCTTCTGACCTATACGAGAACGTCAAGGAAGAATTCAAAGATGTCTATTGAACAAATGGACGCTTTTGAAATTGAACAACTGAATAGAGATGTTGAGAAACTGACTAAAAATTCGGATATTATATTTGTCAGACTTAGATAATATCTTAGATTTAAATGATTATGACCAATGATTCTATGTCATTAAAAGATAATCTCAAAATAGTTTTAGGAGTTATTTTATATGTGGATAAATAAATTAACTTTACATGATTATAGAGCCTTCAAAAAAGAATGTACTATAGAATTAGGTAAGAATATCACTGTTATAGCTGGTATGAACGGAATAGGCAAGTCTACTATTTTAGCTGTCTTGACTAATGTCGGCGAGTTAACAGGACAAAAGACTATAAATGGTTCAATTTTTCGTGGCGATTTTGCTGATATTATCATGTATGATGAAAAATTTGATACAGCCGGAGATAAAGCTAGCGTTTATTTTAGTGATTTACCTGCAAACCTAGAAAAATATAAAGCGGCAAAGAAAATTAATTTTAGAGCTAGTAGGCATAAAGCTTCGAAAAAAGTAGTTAGGTACGAAAAAATAAGTGATTCTAACTATTATTCTAAAATAAGTAAAGAAATCAATTATGTAAGATATAGACTTATTCCTAAAAGATCAAATAGTAGTACTGCCAAAGTAATATGGCCATCATTATATTTAGGTTTATCTAGACTAGCGCCCATTGGAGAATATGATTCAGCAAATACTAAAAATATTCCTAAAAATATCTCTGATGAAATCTTAGAAGTACATTCAGAAATCTTATCTGAAGAGCTTGAATTAAATACTACTACTATGTTAAACGTCGACGTTGGAACTAAACATGCGAAAGCAACTATCAATTCTCAAAATTATGGATATGCTTCAAATTCAAATGGTCAAGATAATACTGGTCAAATCATAGAAAGTGTCCTATCATTTCAAATTTTAAAAGACAAGCTAGGAGATGACTATATTGGTGGTATTTTGGCAATAGATGAGTTAGATGCAAGCCTACATCCAGCTGCTCAAAATAAGCTTTTTGATTGGCTACTAAAAAAATCATTGTCTTTAAATCTACAAATAGTTTTTACAACTCATAGCCTTACTTTACTTGAACATATAAGCGATTCACGCTTTAAAAACGAAGATGTTATTGTTAATTATTTACGTTGTTTTACTCCCGGTAGCATAAAAGTCACCAAAAATCCAATTAAACAATTCTATAGGTATGATCTCCAAGAAACTTATTCAAAAATCCTTTCCGAGTCTCAACACGTTTCGGTCTATACTGAAGATGAAGTATCTAGAATGTTTTTAAAGAAAATTATATCAATGATGAAAATGGAAAAGGATTTTTCTAATATGAAGTTTTTTGATTTTAATATCAGTTGTAACTCTTTAATAGCATTAGCTAATGAAGATTATAGAACTTTCGAAACACATTTATTTATACTTGATCCTGATTTAAGTTTAGAAAATGATGATTCAAGTTTAAAAGAATATATTAGTAAGAGAAGTATTGTCAATTTTAAAGTTAATCAACCAATATCAAATGTTTTTGTCTTACCAGGAAATACTTCCATAGAAAAGATGATATGGGAATATGTAAACAACCTAGATAGTAATCATAAACTATTTGACGACATTTATCTTAGCAATTCAGGTATTAATCCAAAGACCATTAAAAATATGAATAACGGACAGGATACTGACAAGAACTTTTATAAACATTGGTTTACAGATAACAGTATCTACATTGACTATTTTATGAAATATTGGATTAATGATCATGAGGCCGAAGTAAAGAAATTCTGTAGCATCTTAAAGAAGTCATATGATAGAATTATTAATAGTTTAGGAGATAATAGTTAATTGTGATTTCTGTTATTTCTCTGAGAGGTGATGAATATGCCAGTAACGAAGTCCCCATTGCGTTATCCAGGAGGGAAAACACAGTTAGCAAGTTACGTAAAGCACTTATTGGATATTAATAATACACATAAAACATATATCGAGCCCTTTGCTGGTGGCTTTGGTGTAGCACTTGAATTACTGTTTGATGGTTCCGTTGAAGAAGTAGTTCTTAACGATTATGATTCTTCAATTTTTGCTATTTGGAATTCAATTCTCAATAATTATGATGATTTTAAGAACTTGCTTATTAATACTCCCATAACCATCAACGAATGGCATAGGCAACAACAAATACATTTAAAATTTAAAAATAATCCCACCTCTGTAGAAAACGGCTTTGCAACCTTCTATCTAAACAGAACTAACCGAAGCGGCATTATTAAGGCCGGTCCTATTGGTGGTTTAAATCAAGCAGGCAAATATAAATTAGACTGTCGTTTTAACAAAGAAAGCTTACTTAAAAAAATTGAAAACATTCATAATTTCAAAGAAAAAATCCATATTTATAATTTAGATGCCAATGAGTTTGTTGCTAATAATTTGAAACAGTATGACCATCATAGTACATTTATCTTTTATGATCCCCCATACTTTAAACAAGGTCAAAATTTGTATCTGTCTTTTGTAGACCGAAATGACCATTCAATATTAGCTAATAACATTCTAAAGTTCAGTAATAATTACAAATGGATAACAACCTATGATTTAGAGGAGGATATAAGGCATTTATATTCACCTTATGTTAAAGCTTATAAGTATAGTCTAAATTACTCGGCCGGAAAAAAACGTAAATCAGAAGAGTATCTTTTTGCCAATAATAATACATTAGTCGATTCATTTGATAAGGTTAACCTCTTGCAAATCTAGTATTAAACCCGTCGATTTTGACGGGTTTTAAAATACCCGAAAAAAACGCACATTCGTAAAAGGAGAGATATAATTATGTGGATCGAGAACAGAGAGGTTCTAGTCAATGGAAAACTTGAAAAGCGCTACTGCTTTGTCGAACGTTACAAATCAACTTTGACTGGGAAATATCGCAAGGTTTCTGTAACGTATGGAAAGAAAACACCTCAAGTAGTAAAAGCAGCTACACAAGAATTAGAGCGTAAGATCAATAAGGCATTAGCTGAAGAAAGTGAATTTGTTCAAACCGCAACACTTTCGCAAGTGTCAACTGCCTTTTTAGAGCAGTATCAAAAGCGGGTCCAACCTAGCACTTATAAAAATGGTGCATTGTTTATCAAAAAATTTGTCGATGATTTTGGTCATGACACTATCATAAGCAATATTTCACAACGAAGTCTAAATCGTTACTTCAACGACATGTTATATAACAACGAACGAGATCTGACAAATGGAACTGTTCGAGCTATAAAAAATAAAGTGTCTGTCTTGTTTGATTTTGCTGTAACATATGGATATTTAAAAGATAATAATATCAAAAAGGTCAAGATCGAATGGAAAAATGAAAATGCTCGTAAAAGAAATCAAATAGAAAATAAGTATTTGACGCAAGATGAGTATAGAAAGATAATTGACGATTGTTTGATAAATGGTGCAGATCACTATGCTGATGTCTTCAAGCTGCAATACTTGACTGGCATGCGCTTTGGCGAGGCGTCTGGCTTACGTGTTCAAGACGTGATCAAAGAAAACGGTAAAACTTATCTTGATATTAACCATTCACTTGTTTTCTTGAGTTCTCCATCACGTTACTATCTATCAGATTCTACTAAGACTTTTGCAGGGATGCGTAAAATAATCTTATCCCCTGAAGCTACAAAGATCGTTGAAAGACATATGTGTAACAAAGATCTAGATGCATTACTGTTTGCTTATAATCCATCAGCGCCCCATTTTGCTGATCAAAAGCCACTCAACATCAACAACGCAAATACTATGCTAAAGCGCATAATTGAACGTCAGAAAATAGATAAAGATGTTACTACACACTATTTCAGACATACACATGTTTCGGTACTTGCTGATATGGATGTTCCTTTACGTGTGATCAAAGATCGCATTGGGCATGCTGACACAAACATCACAGAAAAAATCTATATGCACGTGACTAAAAAGGCACGTCAAGACTTTGAAGCTAAGATAGCTCAAATTGATAATTTTCTGTGATAAAAAAGCGATACCTGTTACAGTATCGCTCAAAATTTTTGCCCATTTGTTGCCCATTTGAAAAATAGACATCCCATTTATTAAATTTACCTAATCTTTAAAAACGTTGATATATCAGAAATCATCAAACAAATTAAGTTGATTGGAATCCGACAATCCGTCCAAAACATGGTTTTCCGTCATGAAATCAACCAATGATTGCGAAACCCTTCCGCGCTCTTTCAGATCCTGTTTCGAAATGAACTCGCGCTCTTCTCTTGCCGCAACGATTTGCTTGGCAACGTTCAACCCAAGACCCGGAATTGCCGAAAACGGTGCCAGAAGCGCATTTCCTTCAATCAGCCAGTTCGAAGCATCCGAACGCTTGATGTCGACCATCTTGAACTCAAAGCCGCGTTCAAGCATTTCGTTTGCAAGCTCAAGCACGGTCAACAGGTTCTTTTCCTTAGCTGAAGCATCATTGCCCTTTTCATTGATTTCCTTCATTCGAGCCTTGACGGATTCCTTGCCGTTGGCCATTGCGACCAGATCAAAATCATCGGCACGCACGGAAAAATATGCAGAATAGTAGATCAGCGGGTAGTAGACTTTGAAATATGCAATGCGCAGCGCCATCAAAACGTAAGCAGCAGCATGTGCCTTAGGGAACATGTACTTGATTTTCAGGCAGGCGCCGATGTACCATTCGGGAACGTTTGCCTTGTGCATCTCTTCTTGCCACTCATCCGGAATGCCGCGTCCCTTACGCACGTGTTCCATGATTTTGAAGGCCAGATCGCTTTCAACGCCCATGTGAATCAGATCCATCATGATATCGTCACGACATCCGATAACTTCAGGCATCGTCACAGTCTTGTTTTGAATCAGTTCTTCGGCGTTTCCGAGCCAAACGTCAGTCCCATGAGACAAACCGGAAATCTTGAGCAGTTCGGCAAACGTCTTTGGCTTCGTTTCTTCAAGCATTCCACGAACGAACCTCGTTCCGAATTCCGGAATGCCGAGCGTTCCCGTTTTCGATTGAATCTGTTCTTCCGTGACGCCCAGAATCTCCGTTCCGGAAAACAGCGCCATCACACCGGGGTCATCAGTCGGGATCGTCTTTGGTTCAATTCCCGAAAGATCCTGCAGCATGCGAATCATCGTCGGATCATCGTGACCAAGACAGTCGAGCTTCAAAATATTGTCGTGAATCGAGTGGAAATCAAAGTGAGTCGTGCGCCAGGCCGCATTGACGTCGTCTGCCGGATACTGAATCGGCGTGAAATCATAAATATCCATGTAGTCGGGAACAACCAGAATTCCGGCCGGGTGCTGTCCGGTCGTGCGTTTGACGCCCGTTGCTCCCTTGGCCAGGCGATCGACTTCGGCAGACCTCAGCGTCAGTTCGTTGTCGCGTTCGTACGCTTTGACATAACCGTACGCCGTCTTGTCGGCAACGGTACCGATCGTTCCGGCACGGAACACGTTGTTTTCTCCGAACAAAACCTTCGTGTAGTTGTGTGCAACCGGCTGATAGTCGCCGGAAAAGTTTAAGTCGATATCAGGGACCTTGTTGCCTTTGAATCCAAGGAACGTTTCGAACGGAATTTCCTGTCCGTCCTTGACGAGCTGTGTCTGGCACTTGGGGCACTTTTTATCAGGAAGATCGTAGCCGCTGCCGTATTCGCCTTTTGTGAAAAATTCCGAGTATTTGCACTCAGGACAACGATAATGCGGCGGAAGAGGATTGACCTCGGTGATTCCGGTCATCGTTGCCACCAGGCTTGAACCGACGGACCCACGAGAACCGACCAAGTATCCGTCTTTGTTGGACTTGAAAACGAGCTTTTGCGCAATCAGATAAATTACAGAAAAGCCGTTGCCGATAACGGACTTCAATTCTTTGTCAAGTCTGGCCTGAACGATTTCAGGCAACGGATCGCCATAAAGCTCATGTGCCTTGTTCATCGTCAGATTGCGAATATCGTCTTCTGCCCCTGGCATTTTCGGCGTGTACAGCTTATCCTTGACGGGCGTGATTTCGTCACACATTGCCGCGACCTTGTTCGGATCATCGACAACGACCTTTTTAGCCAGTTCAGGTCCGAGAAAGGCAAACTCGTCAAGCATCTCATCCGTCGTTCTGAAGTGTGCATCAGGAAGATTTTTCAAGCGATTGAGCGGGTTTGCGCCGCCTTGGGAATGAATCAGAATCTTGCGGTAAATCGCATCTTCTTTGTTCATGAAATGCACGTCTCCGCTTGCAACGATCGGCTTGTCGAGTTCTTCAGCCAATTTCACCATATTTTTGATGATGTCTTCAAGCTCTTCTTCATCCTTGACAAGTTCGCGCTCCAAAAGCGGTGCATACAGTGACTTTGGCTGAATCTCCAGATAATCATAATTTTTGGCCTTGGCTTTGGCCGTTTCATAGCCTTTTTGCATCATGGCCGTGAAAACTTCGCCGTCGGCACAGCCGGAACCGACCAAAAGTCCTTCACGGTATTTTTCAAGCACTGAGCGAGGAACCCTGGCAACGCGGTAAAAGTGATTGACCATCGAATCTGATGCCAGCTTGAAAAGATTTTTCAGCCCGTCCTGCGTTTTAGCCAAAACGATCGCATGAAACGGGTGCTGCTGTTTGTACGTATCCGGCTGAACCATGTGCTTGTTAAAATCGTCATGATACAAAATGTCGAACTGTTCGCGCGCGTCAGCAAGCATCTTGTAAAAAATATAGCCGGTCGCTTCGGCATCATAAATAGCCCGGTGGTGATGTTCCAAATCAACTTTGAGCCGCTTGGCCAACGTATCAAGCGTAAAGCGTTTCATGTCCGAATACAAAATTCTTGCCAAAGGCAGCGTATCGACCCACGGTTCCTTAATCTCAGGCATGCCATGGCGAAGATAGCCGGTATTCATGAAGTCGACGTCAAACGTGGCATTGTGTCCGACGATGATGCATCCCTTGCAAAATTCACGGAAGAGTTTGAAAACTTCTTCTTCCGTTTTTGAACCGCGAACCATCGCATCCGTAATGTGCGTCAGATTGATCGTCGTTTGCGAAAGCGGATGGCCCGGATCGATAAATTCTTCAAATTCTCCGATTTTTTCGCCGTCTTTCATCTTGACCGCGGCCAATTCGATGACCTTGTTGTATTGAGCCGACAGACCCGTCGTTTCCGTATCGAACACGACGTAAGTCGCATGCTTCAATTCTTCATGCGCTTCGTTGTACGCAATCGGCTGACTGTCTTCAACAACGTTTGCCTCAACGCCGTACAAAATCTTGACACCGTTTTTTTGCCCTGCTGAATGTGCTTCCGGAAAGGCCTGCAGCGTGCTGTGATCGGTAATCGCAATCGCTTTTTGTCCCCACTTGGCAGCTTGTGCGACAAAGTCCGAAATCGAATTCGTCGCATCCATCATGCTCATGTTGGAGTGCAGATGAAGCTCAACGCGCTTTTCATCTTCAGGAGCCGTATCCTTTCGTCCTTCATGCTTGACTTCATTGATGTCATAGGCATTGATGACAAGATCTCTCATGTAGCTGTCTTCTTGGACGTTTCCTTTGACTTTGACCCATTGGCCGACTTTGACGGCATCAAACATCGCTTCATCTTTGGCATTGTTCGAAAACTTTTTGACGGCAAACGAAGAAGTATAATCGGTAATCTTAAACGTCAGAATTTTTCTGCCGGAGCGCAGTTCGCGCACCTCGGAATCAAAGACGTAGCCTTGGACGACCACAATGCGCTCTTCTTCTACGATCGTCTTCATCGGTCTGATCTCTGTTTCTTCCGAAATCTTCTTGCCGACCATCACCGGCCCTTCAACAGGCGGAAGTTCTTCTTGCTTCTTCACGTTTTTTGGCTGCTTGGCCTTTTGCTCATTCGAAATCTTGATCTGCTCATAAGCTTTTCTGGCCAGCTCCGCATCGTTTTCGGCATGCTTTTGCTGCATGGCCTCCCGCTTTTCTTCAATCGCTTTTTCATCAACATAGGGTTTGATCGTGAATCTTGGAAAACCGGCATCCTGATAAGACGCTTCAATTCTTTCCAAAACGTTGCGCTTCAAAAAATCGCGCAAGACCGTATTTTCAGCCAACAGTTTAACCTCTCCGTGATCAAGTTCCGGAGAATTGCGCAAGAGATTTTGGGTAAACCCGTTTGCTTTTCCGCTCGTTTCAACGGCATATGCCCAATACGAAACCAGTTTTTCGTCATTCATTACAGGATTTCTCGTCGTAAAATGCAGTCTCGTCTTGCAAATCGGCCTGAAAGACGTCTCGACAAGCTGATTAAGTTTTGCAAATGTTTGAAACGGCAAGATGTCGTTTGTTTCCAAATAAAAGTCCCAACGCTTCGACTTCGTATGCACTTCGACTTTTTCAATCAGCGCATCGGAAAAAACTTCCCTGTCGTCCTGCCACTTGATTTGTTCAAGCAGTTTTTCAAACATGGCTTTTTTATCGAGTCCCACTCATACCCTTCCTTTCATTGAAAACTCACTTATACGATTTTAGCACAGTAGATCACTTTTTGCACTTTGTTGCTTATCGCTGAGTTGTAACGAGAAAAATCTTCCTGATGATGTTATACTGAATTTGTATAAACTAATTTTGTTACTATTATGAAGGAATGAGAATCCATGTATTATAATGCGGCACTTGTCTTAGAAGGCGGAGCCATGCGCGGATGCTATACGTCCGGCGTCCTTGACTATTTTTTGGATCGCGACATTCAATTTAACTGCGTCATCGGCGTTTCAGCGGGATCTCTTGCCGGAGCAAACTATGTTTCCAAACAATACGGAAGAACATTTGAAATCAATACCGAATACCGCAACGATCGCGACTATATTTCTGTCAGACATCTTTTAAAAGGCAAAAGCATCATCAATCTTGACTATCTGTTTACGGATCATGGAATTTCATGGCACAACTACGATGAAAATGCCTATAATCTGTCCGATACGGACTTCGTAATCGTAGCCACCAGACTAAAAGACGGCAAGCGCGTCGAATTTCACAAGCCGCCGGTCGGAAAAGAGCTGATGGATGCCCTTGAAGCCTCATCTTCAATGCCGATCATTTCGGAACCCCATGAAACATCTCAAGGTCTTTGTCTTGACGGCGGAATCTCAGACTCCGTTCCGGTCGATCTTGCACAAGAATTGGGCTTCAATAAAATCATCGTAGTCAGAACCCGCAACCGCGAATACCGCAAAAAGCCTGGTAGCAAGGCAATGAAAAAAGCAATTGAAATGAACTTCAATCAATACCCCGATTTCGTCAAGCAGGTCAACGGCAGGCCTGAAGCCTACAACAAGCAGGCAGAAGAATTGCAGAAAATGGAGGAATCAAAACAAATCTTCTGCATTGCTCCAAAAGAACCCGTCAAGGTCGGTCGGCTTGAGCATAACGTCAAAAAACTCAAGGACTTGTACGAAAGCGGGTATGCGGATGCCAAAGAATCATTTGACGAAATGATCAAATATCTTGAACAGGATCAAAAATCAGCAGAATAATTCATACAGCACCAGGCGCCGACCAAAATCGGCGCTTTTTTGTCATAAAAAAAGGCCGCCTGCTGCGACCTTTCAACAATATTTCGTTATCATCAATTTCAAGAGTTCTTTTCTGAGTTCTGCTGCGCTCTGATAGCGATTGCCAGGATAATAGCTGCACGCTTTCCTCAATATCGCATTCAGTTCAACACTGATTTCTTCAATCTCTGGCAACACATCGCGCTGATCCGGAAATTTTTTATCATTTGCCAAAACATAAAGCGTCATTCCCAAAGAATAGATATCCGAACGGTTGGATAACGGTTCGGCGATTTTTTTCAGTTGTTCCGGTTCAGAAAATAACTCAGTCATCAAAAGTCCACCCTCATTATGTAACGAGGGTTTGACATGAAAGCCCAAAATCCCCATTTTCTGATAGTTTCCATGGTATCACTTTTAAAGTGCGGAGTTTTCACCCTTGTTTTCTTTTAAGGATCTGTATGCACGATGAAAGGCAGATTATTGCTTGCCAAAAAAGCGATCAGATTGCCTGACCGCTTCCAAAAACTACTTTCTTTTTCTTCTTCCGACAAAATACAGTACCGCACACAGCCCGGCAGCTTTTCTGAAAATCAGTTACAGCTTCTCTACCCTGCTCGTCAATTTTCCCATATATGCCACTCCATTCTTGCAAACTCTTTCTTCATCACTATTGAAAAAACACGCTTCAAGTGTTATCATATAGCTGAAAAAATAAGTTTCAACCCCCCTGCTTCGAAGGCTGCGGCCGAGCGCAGGGTTTTTTTATGCAAAGGAGCAAGCATCCGTGGTGCAATCAGATCTAATCAAAAAGCTCAACATCAATGATTTTGGAC
>Ga0256406_1005824_pt1 | contig 12822 bp, 7 predicted proteins | sample RumenRJG_03DNA_FD_185986 | JGI IMG/M metagenome (GOLD analysis project Ga0256406, IMG submission 185986) | Bovine rumen microbial communities from Lethbridge, Alberta, Canada - RJG_03 | ecosystem: Host-associated > Mammals > Digestive system > Stomach > Rumen | place: Canada: Alberta | collected...
GCGAAGAGTGGGTAATGCTCTGTCAGTCAATTGTGCCGTTGCAGCTTATGGAGAGAGTCAGGTAGGTAAATCTTATCTGATAAATAGCTTGTTGTCTACATCTGATGCTCCATTCGTAATTTCTAATAATGGAAAAGAATATAGTTTTATAGATGAGATTAATCCCAGTGGAGGCAAAAACACAAAGGTAGAATCAACTGGTATCGTAACAAGGTTTACCATAAAAAACGATATCAACGAGAAAATGAATGATTATATCAAGGTTAATAATCTCTCCGTTGTTGATATTATTTTACTATTGGCCGATTCCTACTATAATGATGTAAAAATAAATTTTGAGACATCGCTTAGTACAGAGGAAATAAGAAAAAAACTCTTAAACTTAAAGAGTACTTTCTCTTCCAATGATATTAAACAGAATATTATTACTGAAGACGATATAAAAGATATTGAGGATTATCTTCGTGATATAATTGGAAGCAATTCCAAACCAGTGTTGGATTCTGGCTTTGCAAAAATCACGTCTACTTTTATTCAGAATGTTCCGTATACAAACTGGGTAGATGTATTCGGCTTGCTGTGGAATAATAATGTCGATCTAAACCGACTCTTCTCTACATTAATTAATGAATATAAGAAGCTGGGGTTCCAGACATCTGTGTATATTCCATTTTACACAGTATTGGCTTCACAAGGAACGATTCTGAAGATAGACTGGCTTGATACTGTTTGCGGTATGGACATTGATTATGGCAAAGACGAGGCTTTTACAGATGTTTTTGACCAGGATGGTAATCTTATTACTAGTCAGTTTGGAAAAGGATATTTGTCAGCTTTGATAGCAGAGTTGACATTTGTACTTCCTCAAAGCATTGCCAACGAGAGAAAATTCCTTGAGAAGATAGACCTGCTTGATTTCCCTGGTGCTCGTTCAAGAGAGAAATACAAAGAAGAGCAGATAAAATCTGTATTACCAAAGATACTAAGAAGAGGTAAAGTGGCATACTTGTTCAACAAATATTCACGCTCTCTTCAGATCAGTGCTGTCCTCTTCTGTCATCATAATGACCAAAAAGCAGAGCCTACAATAGGAGAGACGATAAATTCTTGGTTAAATCAAGCGATAGGTAAGACACCCGAAGAAAGAACAAATTTTTTAAAGACTACCAATGGAATATCTCCGCTATTTTTCATTGCAACTAAGTTTAACTTAGACATGCAAAAGGAGAAGATGGATAATCCTGCTACATCCAGTGATTTATCCTCGCACTGGAAACGTTTTGATACAGTTATTCCTGAAATCATCAAGCCCGAAAGTTGGATGGAGGATTGGGTTATTCCTGGAGGTATGTTTAAATCAAAATATTTCCAGAACATTTTTTTACTGCGCGACTTTTACTGGTCGGGTAAGAATTTGCTATTTGATGGTTATAGTGATCGAGTAATTAAAAGTCCGGAAACAGGCATCCATACTTTCCCAGAATATCCTGACTATTGGGAAGACCTTAAGCAAAGCTTTCTACACCATCCTTTTGTTCAACGTCATTTCGAAAATCCCGAAAAAGCATGGAAAGATGTTGCATCTCTTAATAATGACGGTTCCAAAGCTATCATTAAACAGCTCAATGGCATAGCTTCTTATCTTGATGGCGCAAGACTTGCAAGATATACACATAAATTAAAGGATATTAACGACGATATTCGTAGAAGACTTGAGGCCTATCATGAGTCAGGAGACAAAGAGGAAAACAATAGAAAGGTAAAACAAATCGCCAGTGATCTAAAGCTTTCTTTAGAATTGTCAGTAGGGAACAAAGCAGAGTCTTTTGGTAAAATCATTGATAGCTTAATGATTCCGTCAGACCCGATCAGAGATATTGCATACAATATCCTCAATCTTCATACTGAGATTCCAAAGGATTTCTCTGCAGTGAACTTTATTAGAGTTCAAGCCGGAATAGATCTTGATGATGACAGAGAGAAAAACATAAGGCGTCTATGCGACCATTTTACCTGTGATGAAACAAGACTAAAGGAAGTTCTTGCAAAACAAGGTCTCTCAATTGATGATGTCGTTCTGAAACCATCAGAAGATCTTGGATCTGAAGCTGCAATTCTTTCAAAGCGTATTCTTCAATATTGGAATGATTTCCTAAATAAACAAGTAGAAAAACTTGGAACCTTATTGCCTCATTCAAGTGAGTTGGTACTCACATTTCAAAGATTAGGGAAGGCGTTAAATGTGCGTAAATACATCTCTGATAAAGTGAATGTATACATTAAGATGTTCGATGAGGAGAACCTACCGAATGCGGTGGCAGACTATACTTCTCTTTTATTGAACAGGTTCATCAGTAATGTAGGCAGAGACATGATGACTGATGCAGAACTTCATAATATTGAAGCAAAAGCACGTCATTGTGGCTTAGAGGTAGATTTTAGCGCAAAAGCTTCCACCACGTCCTATAACACAAGACCTATCGAAGAAGTCCTTTCCGTTTTGGACGAATCTGCTGGTATGCTGAAGGAAAGTAATGTAGACAAATCGGCTCTCGAAAAACTTCCTTTGTGGAGTAATTTCATGAAATGGGAAAATTGCGTAATGATCGGATTATTATATGCAAGTGACATCTCTGATATAAATCCTGTTGCTAATAATGAAATGGGACAAATGCTTGAAGCATGCGATAAACTATATAACGATTAACAGACAATAATATGAAGGGAAATGCTATCTTTCCAGGAAAGCAAGAAATTTGCTGTACAGAATTGTCATTCTTTACTGATTTTGCAGGTATTGGTAATGATCCTCTGTACAAGCGATATGACAGTGTCTATAGCGTAGTAAGAAGCACTGTACCTGAAAAGTACCTGTCATTTCTTGCTCAACCATACTATTCTGAAGATGAGGATAAGATACATTGGTATGTAGAAAAATGGCACGAAACTCCAAGACCAATAGATAAGCTTCAAGGTGAAGAACAAGATCATTATGAGGCTATTAAGAATGACACAATAGATGCTTATAAGGAAGCCCTGCGTCATTCAAGCGGTGATGCTAATATCATTCTCACGCAAATTCTAAAGTACATTAAGGATGAATACATATATTGCTATGATGAAAAAGTAGTCCTCACTGTATGGGGCATGAGTGTGGATACCAGGCTTCATGAAACAAAAGGTAGTGTTGTATATGTTTCACCAGAAGATAAGAAAAGGTTTACTGTTACTTTTGATGTAGGAGTAAATGGTGATCTTTATAACAGGCTTGATGCAAAACTTTCTCGTGAAGACGGAAAGATCATAGCAAAGGAAGATCTGCCTAAGGTCAATGCTCATACCGGTTACGAATTTAAAGAGTGGCAGCCGTCACCCTTTGGATATGTCGTTCATTCAGATGTAACCTTTAAAGCTATTTACATCAAAGTAGAAAATCCCGTTGATGACAATGTTGACCGAGCAGAAAGTCAGCAAATCCCAACGGCAGTTTCTCCTGTTTTACCAAAGAATGACAGAAAATTTGTTTTCCTTCCAGGTGACTATGGAACTTTAGATGGCAATACTGAGTTCGTTAAAGAAGACGGATATACCCTGCAAGCCTCTGATTTCCCTCAGGTCAGGCCTAATAAAGGGTATGAATTCAATAAGTGGTCCTTTGAGAGCAGACCAAATGAAAGTAGATACACAGCAACCTATACAAGGCTTCCTTGGTATAAAAGATTTTGGTTGTGGATTACAGAATTAGATTGGCGTGGCTGTCTGAAATGGCTACTCCTGCTTGTACTATTATTCATTTTATTATTCTTGCTTTTACGTGCTTGTAATAGCTGTACTCATCATGCAGAAGAAAATGGGGTTGTGCCCATTGATTCTATAAAGGACAGAAATGGAAAGATTGTCGACGACAATGGACATTCCCATAATATTATTGGAGATGATGGTAAACTCCCTGAAGGCACTGTAGTTGCACCTATTACTGACGAGGATGGAAACATGCCACCTATTGGCAAGTCTCCTGATGGGGAAAATATTGTCGCAAACAGACTCAATATCTATTTTGAGAACGACAATGCAAATCTGAATCAATTTGCACAAGACTTTAAAAAAGCATACCCACAGGACGAATACACTATCATTGGTTGTGACCGTAATGTAAAGATGGTTCAAATTCAAGTACCTACAGATCAGCGTGACAGAGTGAGAGACGAAATGGTTTCAAAGTTGCCTCGGCAAAAGTTCTTTGTTGTTGATGAGGCCATTTTTCAACTTAATGGTTATATCAATAATAACGGGACAGATGCTGGATGGCATCTTAGAGCAGTGAATGTAACAGGCGGTTGGAAATATACAAAAGGCTCAGCGAATGTTACGGTTGCTGTCGTAGATGATGGAATCGATTATAGTCACCCCATGTTTACTGGCAGAATAGTTTCGCCATACAATGTGTTTACACAATCAAACACATTAAGTCGTGGTGAAGGACATGGAACGCATGTTGCTGGTCTTGCTGTAGGCTCTACTCAATTTTACAGCCAAGGAGCTTCCGGAATGGCACCAAATTGTAAATTAATGCCTGTACAGGTCTTTGATAACAATTATTCAACATTTTCATCCGTTACAAGTGGAATTATGTACGCTGTTCATAAAGGAGCGGATGTTATTAATGTTTCTATTGGTCCAAATCTTGAAGGACTAAACTCATTGTCAGAGGGCCAGCAGGCGCTGCTTGCCCAAACGCGTTTTAAAAATGAGGAAAGGGTTTGGAAGAAGATAATCGCTGTAGCCAATAAGAAAAACAGCATTATTGTCTTTGCCGCAGGTAATAATGATATTTTGACAAAAATACTTCCAGAGTGTAGAACAAATCAGACTATCAATGTCTCTGCCGTTAACAGGTCATTAGCAGCCACACAATTTACGAATTATGGAAGTGGTTCCAATATTTCGGCTCCAGGTGAAGATATATACAGTTCATTCCCTGTTAAGTCCTTCAGGTTTTGCGACGGGACGAGTATGGCTGCACCAATAGTGTCAGGCACAATAGCTCTTATGAAAAGTCTTAAGAAAAACATTACTGTAACACAGGCTTTAGGAGTACTCCAGGCATCGGGCAGGTCAATCCAAGGGAATGTTCCGCCAATGCTCCAAGTAGATAAGGCTCTTGTATTTGTAAGAAGTGGAAGATTTCCAAATCCAATAAGAGAGAAAGGGTTGGGAGATCAGCCTGTCATAGGTGATGGAGACTATGAAAGTGGCGGAACTGGCAATGGTAGTGATGAAAATATGTCTAATGGAGCGAATCCACGAGCTCCAGATCGAAATACAAATTATGATGAGGTTCGTAAACTTATAAGAATATATAAAGAAAAAATCAGGGAATTGGAGAAACAATTACCCAATGGAAAATAATAAGAACAAAGTAAAATATGAATAAGAAACTAAAATTCTCATGGGGTCACATAGTGGCTTTCCTTGTCCTAATATTCATCGGCTACATTACCTTTATGGGTGTAACCTATGAATCGGATGGTAATTTCAGCAAGGCGGGAATAGGGACTACAATTATTTTAATTGTACTTATGCTCTTCTTTATCGGTGCACAATATATGAAAGGCGTTGATGAGAAGTTTAGGAAGAGTATCGTTTGGGAACGTATATTCATGTATGCTTCTCCTATAGTCTTTATTATCTGCATGATTCCTTACTCTCATTTTTGGACTGTATTTAAGGATGGTGATGAGATAACTAAACAGTTTGACAGTGCTATTGAGCTATCAAAGAATATGTTCACAGACTATGATGAATATGCTCACAAACGTATTGATAACTATGAGTCAATGCTCAACCGGGTTGTAAGCAATAAGAATCTTAGACCACAAGAGTATAGAGACTTAGGGTTTACAGGAAGAAACGACAATGAGCAGAAAAGACTTATGGTCAAAGAACTTGAACTTCAATTGTTATCAAGCAACTATGATAGCCTGAAAACGACCGCAACAGACTGGATAGACAATGTCAAAGGAGCAAGCGTATGGAACGTTTTTATCATCGGCAATATAAAGCAAATCAAGACTTCAATGGGAAGTTGGAATAAAGACTTGGCTTCATTTGCTGCCAAAAAGATAAACAATGAAGAGTACAAAGGCTATAATACTGTTCAAATCTATTCTGATCATGGAAAAGAAATTTCCAAGGTAGAGACAGCGTTGGATAATTTGAAAGGTTTGTATACTGAATCGTCATCTCCAACTCCGATAGCTATAATAACAGGCATTCTTTGTTATATTCTCTTATTGTTCCCTTACTTCATACAGAGACGTAATACAAAGAACATTTATAGACTATTCGGTCAAGAAGGCGGACACAGAACTATAAGGGATGCTGACGAATATCTTGGTGGGTCTCAAAAAGAAACTAACAGATTTGAGCATAGGAGACAAGTTAGAGATGCTCAGGTCCAAGAGCAAGATACTCAAGAAAAAACACAAGTCAATCAGCCTCGTCAAAGAGGAGGACTTCATGGAAGAATAAGAATGGAATAAATAACATACAATATAATGCTAACAAAAGAAGACATATTAGACAATGTAGAAAGCTACACTTCAGAAGAGCTAGCCGACTATATCAAATCTAACCTCGTCACTTTGGATGAATTAAAAATGACAGGTTCTCTGCCTCCTACAAGACGTAGGGAGATAGAAGATCTTGTGAAAAATTCCGAAGATGATGATTGGAGAAAAGCACAACAGGCAAATACTGTTGAAGCTTATCAGCAATATTTAGACACATACCAAAGCGGAAAATACCGCAATGAGGCAAGAAACAAGAAATCTGAGCTGCAATCTGAAGCACAAGTTGCTGACGCAGAGAGTGAATGGGAGTCTGTAAACAAAGATAGTCTGCATGAACTAAAGCAGTACCGAGACTCTCATCCTTCTGATGATCCGCATATGTCAGAATGCAAGAAGCTTATTTTTAATCTTCAAGCATCTTCTTATGCTGGACCTGGTATTGTTGTCCTTTCAAATAAGATTAGAGAGATTGACACAGCTTCTGCCAATCAGATTTTCAACAAACCTGCAGCAAAAGCTAAAGCTATCAAAGAAGCTTTGTCAAGTGGCAGAGTATCAAAGAGAGACATTTTAAATGAGATTCAGAAAGATCACAACTGGCTTGATCATACTACATTGTATCAGTTAATGGTCGATGATCAATTGATAGACTTCGATGATCTGAACAGTATTGGCATCGATAGTCGTTTCTTCTCTTGTCTTGGTTCTGCAGATAACAAAATCCTAACATTTAATGCGAAAGCATTGACAGAGATAGATCTTCCTTGTACGGAAGTCTATTTTTGGGGCATTCCATCTTCTGGTAAGACATGTGCATTAGGTGGTATTCTTAGTGTTGCCAATAGTGGTCATGTAGCAAGGACTATGGCAATGGACAAGAATTGCCAAGGATATGCCTATATGAACAGTCTTGCAAATCTCTTTAAGAGCGATAAAGCTACGAACTTACCACCAAGTACAGGCTTCACACAGACCTATGCTATGAGTTTTGACTTGGTAGATCAAAAAGGAAAGACTCATCCTATAACGTTAATTGATCTGGCAGGAGAGTTATTCAAGGCAATGTATTGGCATGATGCCGATCCTACAAAATTGACTGATGAACAGTCTAAGCATCTTGAGACGGTTACTAATATTTTAAAGAACAACCGTTCCGATAACCGAAAGATTCATTTTTTCGTTATTGAATATGGTGCTGAGAATCGTCTTTACGATGGATTCCCTCAAAACGTATATCTAAACGGAGCTCTCCAGTATATAGACGGAACCGGCATTCTTGACAAAGATACCGACGGTATCTATGTATTACTTTCAAAATCAGATAAGGCAGAAAGAGATGGTCTCAATAGTCTTGACGACATAAAAGAGTACATTGGTAAGGGTTATGCGAACTTTTATAATGGTTTGGTAAATCTCTGTCAGAAGTACGAAATCAATGGAGGTCATGTAGACATTATTCCATTCACTTTGGGAGAGGTCTGTTTTAAAGACTTCTGCCTATTTGATGACTACGACTCTTCCGAAGTCGTTAACCTTATTCTTGAGCGTTCTTATACTCTTGATACAGGTAAGATTGGTAAACTTAAAAACATATTCAGATCATGAATACGATAACTATATGCATTCGTAACATCGTTGGAGGAGATAGTTCTCCAATTGTTTATGGCAAAGCAGACGAAATTCGTAATAAGATTCGCGACTTTCGAGGAATTCTGCCATACAATGAAAGTAATGTGCCCATTTTGACTTTGTCTTTGGCAAAAAGTAACAACTCAAAGGGGGCTATTTATACTATAATTAAGAACGCAAACGGAGGAAGGACTCAAGATTATTTAAGTTGTTCTCTTTTTGTCCCTGCGGAAATTGATGTCACAGGTGATGAGATGGCAGAAATCTTAAAGAAAGCTGAGACTATTCTTTCAGAAGACGGTATTAACAACAATGCAATAAAGGATATAACTTCTAAGATGTATCCTTTACGCAAGGCTATTCCTCAATTTACTCTATCAGCTAATGATGCAACGTTCGCAGTAAGATATTTTGGTGTTGGAACAGATTATTCACTACAAGATATTGTAGGTAGCCCATTCCAAAGTTATTATTCTAAATATGAATATATTCTTTTAGTTGACCTCAACAATAAGGTTAGCTATTCTTCTGCGCAATATGACTTCACCCAAAAGCCAATCATATCTTTTGTGGTTCTAGAACCTATAAGCGACCCAAACGGATTCATACCATATATTGGAGGAATGCCGTTCAAACAACCTATAAGTGTACAAGAAGGTACAACACAGAACATTACTTGGATTCATGAAGGATATGCAGAAATTAATTTGCCTTTCCGTGTTCAAAATGGTATGCAAATTCCAGTACCAAAGAGAAGTGACATGAGTTATGTCATAAACATTAATTCTATTAAAGTTTATGACATAACTCATCATATGCTTGCCTTTAAGCTGGACGTAAACCCTCGTTACTGCTCCAAGAATTCTCAATCTGAGTTGATTATACCTGTTACGGAATATAATAGTGTTGACGCTGTTATATCAGCGGATGGATACAAATCACAGAAAGTCTATTTGAAAGATGTGGTCAACAAGAATCCTGTATTGCTTGAAGAAAGTCATTATGTCTATAAGATAGAGTTGAGTTTCCCTGGATCTAAAATTAAATTTAGAGGAAAGGTAGAATCTCAATATCCTCTTGCAATCTCTAGTTTTAATCTGCCTAGTAACATTCATTTCCTTAACAATAAGTTAAGAGAAGGAGAAAGTGAGATCAATAAGGCGGAATGGGTTAACTATCGTATGCCTAAAACTCCAGATAACTCCGGAACATATGTAAGTGGTAAAGGCAAAAGAGGGAGTGAAGTGAGCAAAACAAAAAGTCGCAACGGTCACTTACGTCGATTTGTCGTTTTCATCGTTTTTATTGCCGTAATTGTTCTTTTTACAGGCCTAGTATGGCCAGGCTGGATGTCAAAGAAATCACCTAAGGTTGACACTACTGATACAACGACTTATGTTGATACAGTTAATACTAGGGCTATTGAATATCTTGATACTCATAAAGCATGGAAAAAGGATGCTTTGCAAGAGTTTCAACTTGAACAACTATATGATGATATGGTTAATTTCAGATTTGAGAATCTCGCAAATCCAGATCTGTACAACTTGAGTAGTTCTAAGGAATATCTAAAGCTTGTAGAAGCTGTAAAAGAAGCCCAAAGTAAAGGAATCGTTGCCCCAAATGGAAAACTTTATTCTGCCAATGGAGATTCTATTACTATAGATAAATACATTAAATATATAAAAAATAAGGCGAACTTTGTACCAGAAAGTCATCCAGAAGAACAAGAAGAGCCTGACTTTGGCTTGAACGATGCAAGTTCGACAGAACCATCTACAGACAATCATCAAAGTCAAAGCAGTACGTTATCAGAGAACAAAAATAATAGAACAAATAATAGCTCGAGATCAAATACTAGCAATAGTAAACGTTCACAGAATAGTCAAAATCAAGATGCCAGTATTAACGGTGCAGGAAGATAAGGTATGACAGACAGCAAAAGAACAGGAATAAAAGTTCTACTCCTTATACTAGGAGTAGTTCTTTGCGTGGGTGGAATCTTGGTCTTTTATAAGACCAAGGTCTCACCGCCTACGAATTTGAAGTATGGTAATCAGCATCTTAACTATCTCAAAAGTGAAATAAGTTCTCTTAGAGATAGTAAAGAGCAGAACGATACTGCGCTATACAATATCATGGATGAACTAAGCTGGTATCATCGTGATGATTTTATCAGCCATCAGGAGTATGGCATCTTAACAGACAGCCTTGCTAAAGCATACGTTCCTCTCTTTATCTCTGCTTCAAAAATGGAGTTTAAAAAAGATGTTTGGGACAACGCAAAACTTAATAACATATTGTCTCATATTAATATGCTAAGAGGCTGGACTACAAATAATGGAGATCCGGTTATTAGTGGTAATCTTGCCCAAGGCTTAAATGATATTGAAACGACCATAAGCCAATATCGCAAAGCGTGGGTCATAGCTAATTCCACAAACTTTCATGGAATGATTGCTGCTAAATCTGTTATAGAAAGTGCGCACTATTATAGTAACCTGTCCAATTTGCAGTCTTGTACATCACTTATGGAGGCACTTTCCAGTGTAGCACCAACTTTGGAGAGGCAGCACTTTCGGATTATCAAGTCAAAGGTTCAATCTCTTAACAGAGGATGGATCTACACAGACCAAGATAATTATAGCGCTCGTGTAAACTCTGCCAGCAACGCTGTAAAGGAGTATAGCAATGGTGCAAGAAGTACTTATGGCAGTTATGCCTCAAGTACATCATCGCTCAGTGCCAGTATCAAAGCTTATAAGAGCCAAGCAGACGCTTATTATCTTGAAAAAGCAAAGGAGGAGTTTGAACGTCAACAAGCAGATCAGCAAGAAAATACATTGGAATGGTAACTAAGATGAAAAGAATATTATTGTTCTTGTCAATGCTGTTTTTGGTAGCGATTAATTCTTTTGCTGTTTCGCCAAAAGACGGTGACAACGAAGAAGACTCACTACTTAAAGTACAATGGGATTCTCTTAATCGCATCAAAGTGACATTGGTAAAGAGTAAGACATCTCTTAACTACTTTAACAATGATGTCCAAAGGAAGATCTCTAATTATAGCAATGATGAAGTCAAGTTGAAAGAGTCTATTGCCTCTTTGAGTAGAGACTCCATAGCTATTCCCCAACTTCAAGATAGTTTAGCTAATTTGCGGAAAAGGCTTAAATCTTATAATCCCTACATAAAGTTTGCAGAACAATGCGCTATTAAATATGCAAATAATAAGTTGTATTACCCCTATGATAATAGCGTAGAGACAGCATGGGATGTCCTCTCAAAGGTTAAAGATAATCCCTATCCGCAACTTTTTGATATTTTACAGAGCTATCATTCATATTACAGCGACTTTATTGAAACTTTAGATAGAGTGCAACATGATAAAGGGGCAAGAGCCGTTAGCGCTAAAACAAGCATCAGTTCTGTTATGATGACAAAAATTCGGAATGACTTTGCTAAAGATTATATTTCTGCAATTTCGAACACTTCCTATTGTCGAAGTCCCTATTATAAGACATCAAACAGTATTCACTATATGGAAGTTCTAATGAAGGAGGTTTCCGACGCAATAGCCAGATACAAAGCAGGGAAAAGAGACTTGATCTTTAGCAATTACATCGAGTTTGGACGATTATTTAGTATTGACAGATGAAAAAGACATTTTTTATAGCATTTTTGCTGATTATGTTCTTCTGCGACATCAATGTGGTGCTCGCCCAGTCTGATGGTTTCAAGAAAACTTGGGCAGATATGTCAGTTAAAGAAAAGCGTAAGGCTATAACTGGGTTGGAGGCAGACATTGCCGTACTTCAAAGTGCGATCAAAGAGCAGAGATTGGACTCCATCAAATCTCAACGTGCTTATTGCCGGCTGGACAGTGAGATGGCTGCAAACAAAGCTTACTTTGATGCGATTCAAAAGAAAAGCACTTGGTCTAAGAATAAGAAGAATTTACTTCAACAGAAAATAGAGTCCACAAATTCCGAACTATCAAAAATAGCACTTTACGACCAATACATCATCGACTATGCAAGTGATAAACTTTATTATCCTTGGAATAGTTCTGTGAAAAGTGCCGTCTCTGCATTGGACAGCATCAAGAGTCCATCGCTTCAAAGAAAGTCAATGCAAATTAAAACACTGCTGCAAAAATATGAGAATCTATATATTGAGATAATAAACGTGATAACTGAAGCTCAAAATGATGTGCTTCGGACTGATACTGGCAATACAATTATGTATAAGAACAAAATAGATGCTATGATGCACCATACGGACTATATGTCTAATTATAAAGGGAAGATACCTTTCTTAGACAGATTGACGGATCTGTTCTATCGACAGCTAAATCTTCATTCGAAAGGACATATTGCAGATTTTGAATTCTTGCTTCACTATGACAGTATAGAAAAAATGTAGAATTGCCTTTCTTTGTCGATCCTTTCAGTCTTTCTAATATAAATTGCGTCTAATCCAAAAACCATGCAAGTCAAGAATTCTATCCATCTGATACTGTTAGCGTTAGTGATGCTGACAGTATGTAACGGAAAAGCTCAGACCCTTTCCGAGATATCAGCTCGACTCAATAAGTCTTGTCCGATAGACAAAGGTATGG
>Ga0256406_1005825_pt1 | contig 12816 bp, 11 predicted proteins | sample RumenRJG_03DNA_FD_185986 | JGI IMG/M metagenome (GOLD analysis project Ga0256406, IMG submission 185986) | Bovine rumen microbial communities from Lethbridge, Alberta, Canada - RJG_03 | ecosystem: Host-associated > Mammals > Digestive system > Stomach > Rumen | place: Canada: Alberta | collected...
TCTCGCTGGCCGAGGCGGGAGGGTCGTTCGCGGTGTCCTTTCTCGGCGGGCTCGCCTTCGGCGTGGCCGCCGGCGTCGTGGCCCTCGTCCTGCTGCACATCGTGCGCGTCATCGGGCTCGAGAGCACGACCTTCTTCGTCATGTTCGAGGTGCTCATTCCCTTCGCCGTCTTTCTCGCCGCCGAGACGCTCGGGGTCAGCGGCATCCTGGCGGTCGTCGCCGCCGGGCTCGTGATGACGCTGCTTCCCGAGCCCGAGTCCGCGTCGCGCGCACGGCGCAACATCGTGTCGGGTGGAGTATGGGAGACGCTGTCGTTCGTGCTCAACGGCACCGTGTTCATGCTTCTGGGCATGCAGCTGCCGCAGGCGGTGCTGCCGTCCTGGCGTGGAACGACCGACTCGGGCATGCTGGTCGTGCTGACCCTCGTCCTCACGTTCGCGACCGTGCTCGTGCGCTTTCTCTGGCTCTATGTGCTCGAGGTCCGCTTCCGGCGCAAGGTCGAGACCGACACGGAGTTCGCGGCCAGGCACGTGGCCGACGCGGAGGCGGTGAAGGGCGGCAACGGCGCCGCCAAGGAGGCGCTCGTCACCGCACTGGCCGGCCCGAAGGGCGCCGTCAGCATGAGCGTCATGCTGACGTTTCCCCTGGTGGGCTCTGCGGACGAGTCGTTCTCCTACCGCCCCGACCTGCTGTTCATCACGTCCGGCGTCATCGTGTGCACGCTCCTGCTCGCGAACTTCGTGGTGCCGCTGCTCGCTCCCGACGAGCGTGGGGCAGACGAGGAGGAGGCCGGTGCGCGTGCGCGGGCGGAGGTCTTCAGGAACGTCATAGCGGAACTCGAGGAGAACACCACTCCCGACAACGTCTATGCCACCATGCGCGTGTGCGAGAACTACCGGTCGCGCCTGCGCGAGCTCGAGCTGTCGTCGCAGACCGAGTTCGAGCGCGCCATCTGCAGGCTGAAGAACCGGGTGCTCAACGTCCAGGAACGCGAACTCGGCCTTCTGCGCGATGCCGGAGAGATCAGCGAGAAGAACGCCCGTGTTCTCGCGAACCTGCTGTCCGGCAGGCGCGAGCTGGTCAACCGCGCGCAGTTCGGTCGGGTGAGGGGCAAGCGGATCTCGCAGGTCAAGAACCTGTTTCGTCGTCGCAAGTCCTCCGACCGGCCGACGCGCCCGGACAGCGCGTCGCTGCAGGAGCTGAACGCGGCGCGGGAGCGTCTGGACGAAGTGGGCATGTCCTACCTCGAGAGTCAGGCGGAAGACGCGACGGGGATGGACGCGCGCGTCGTCGAGGAAGTGATTGACCAGTACAGGCGCCGCGTCCTCGTGACCGACGCCGTCGAGGAGACGAAACCGGTCGAGAAGCTCGACGACATCAAGGAGGCGGAACGCCGCAGGCGGCTGCGCAGGCAGATCGCCGGCATTCGCACCCGAGCCTACCTAATCGAACTCGACTGCATCCAGTCGCTGAAGGAGGAGGGGCGCATCAACGAACGGACGGCCGCCAGCATGCGCAACGACGTCTACCTGCTGCAGATGGACATGGCGGACGTCGTCTAACCTCGGCGGGGGTCGCCGCGGGCTTCAGGGCCGAGATCCGCGCTCCGGTGTCTTCGGCTCCCTCTTCGTCGGTCTCTTCGCCCTTTCTGCCTTTGTCGTTCCGTTCGCCTTCTCCGCGTTCTTCGAGCTTCGCAAGGCGCGTCTGGCCTCGCTTCTGCGCTTGCTGCTGGCGCTCAGGCTGCGTATCAGCGCGAGTATCCGGTCGGAACCCTGTTCGGCGATGAAGGCGTTGATGTGCGCGCCGAGGAAGAGGACGTAGGCCATCAGATAGAGGTAGAAGAGTGTGATGACGATCATGGCGAGGTCGCCGTACAGCATGGTGTAGGTGGGCGACTTGCTGATGATTCCCGAGAAGATCGCGGAGGAGACGGTCCAGCCGGCCGCGGAGAACACGGAGCCGGGAATCTGGTCCACGAACGGCTGACGTTCGACGGGAACGATTGCGTAGCAGCACAAGAAGACGGGTACGAGCAGCAGGGCGGAGACGACATAGCGGACGCCCAGCGGGATGAACGCGAACTTGTCCGCATAGGGCATCATGTGCTCGAACGTGCCGTTGAACGTCCGTCCGAAGATCATCACGAACATCAAGACGATGCAGATCGCGATGAACAGCAGCGTGTAGATGCAGGAGATGCCTCGCATGGCGAAGTAGTTCCGGTGCTTCTTGACGTGGTAGATTGCGTTGAGGCCGCGCATCACCGCCAGCATCGCCACGGAGGCGAGCCACAGCGCGACGATGGTCGAGACGACGATGACGCCCCTGCTCGAGGCGGCCTGGGCCGCCGAGACCGACTCGTCCACGACCTGCGACGCGACCGAGGGGGAGATGTGCATGAGAAAGAAGGTGACGTCCTCGGGGTCCAGCGAGGTGTAGGGGAGCACGGCGCAGACGAGCATGATGAGGGGGATGATCGCGGTGAAGATGAAGAAGGCGGCGCTCGACGCGTAGATGCCGACGGGAACCTTCGACATGCGCTTGCCGAACGCGCGCACGAGACGCTCGATTTCGTTGCGTTGTGCCTCGTCGACAATCATGAAGCATGCCCTCCCACCGGCGTCGATAGGGGCGCGACGCCGGTCCGTGCACAATTCTAGCCCTTTGCGGGTCAGTGGGAGCCTCACGCGTGACGACGGGAGTGGAGGTTCTCGTCGTGCGCGGCGAGGGAACGGCACGGCGGCCGGAACGGAAGCCCTCGCCGCGCACGGCCACCCGAGGGATGACGGCGACGTGCGGAAGGCCGTCCTGAGAACCGTCCTCTCGCCAGGCTCCGCGCCACCCCGGAAGACGTCCGGGGTGGCGCGGAATCCGACTAGGCCAGCAGACGCTTCAGGTCGTCTTCGGGCGTGGTGATCGCGCCGAGACGGTAGTTCTTTACCAATACATTAAATACATCGTTCGAGACGAAAGCGGGGAGCGCCGGACCGAGCAGGATGTTCCTGATGCCGAGCGCAAGCAGCGTGAGCAGGACGCAGACGGCCTTCTGCTCGTACCACGACAGCACGATCGACAGCGGCAGCTCGTTGACGTCGCAGTCGAACGCCTTCGCCAGCGCCAGCGCGATCTGAATCGCCGAATAGGCGTCGTTGCACTGCCCGCAGTCGAGCAGGCGGGGGATGCCGTCGATTTCGCCGAGGTCGAGGTCGTTGAAGCGGAACTTGCCGCAGGCAAGCGTCAGGACGACCGTGTCGGGAGGCGTCTGCTTCACGAACTCGGTGTAGTAGTTGCGCCCCACGTCGGCTCCGTCGCAGCCGCCGACGAGGAAGAAGTGCCTGATGTCACCCTTCTTGACGGCGCCGACGACCTTGTCGGCGATGCCGAGCACCGTGCCGTGACCGAAGCCGGTCGTCGTGTGGGTTCCACCGTTGATGCCGGTAAACTGCGTGTCCTCGGGAAATCCGCCCAGCTCCAGGGCCTTGTCGATGATCGGGGTGAAGTCCTTGTCCGCGCCGATGTGGGTGGCGCCGGGATAGGAGACCATCTCGGTGGTGAACACGCGGTCCGCATAGCTGCCCTTCGGCGGCATGAGGCAGTTCGTCGTGTAGAGGATGGGCGCGGGGAGGTTGTCGAACTCGGTCTGCTGGTTCTGCCAGGCGGTGCCGAAGTTGCCCTTGAGGTTGGGGTACTTCCTGAGCTCGGGATAGGCGTTGGCGGGAAGCATCTCGCCGTGCGTGTAGACGTTTACCCCGCGTTCGGCCGTCTGCTCGAGCAGTAGCTTGAGATCGAGCAGGTCGTGCCCCGTGATGACGACGAACGGGCCCTTTTCCACCTCGAAGGTGACGTCCGCGGGCTCGGGCGTGCCGAAGGTCTCGGTGTTCGCCTTGTCGAGCAGGGCCATGCACCTGTAGTTGACCTCGCCGGTCTGCTGCACGAGCGCGAGGAGCTCGTCGGCTTCCAGCTCGTCGGCGAGGGCGCACATGCCGGTGACGAAGAAGACGTCGACCTCGTCGTCTGCATAGCCGAGCACCTGGGCGTGATAGGCGTAGGCGGCCATGCCGCGCAGCCCGAGCAGGACGAGCGTCTTGAGCGAGCGGACGTTCTCGTCCCCGTTCCAGATCTCGTCCATGTCATAATCGGGCGACTCGTCGCCCGATGCGATGCCGTCGCGTGCGGCATGCACCTCGTCGACGAGCTGCTGGACGGTCTCGGGATTGAAGTTGACGTTGGTGACGGTGGTGAACAGACATTTGATTATCAGCTGGGCCTCCTGCCTGGAGACGCCGTCGCCGGACAGCTTCACCGCGCGCGCCAGGCCGATGACCGCTCCGGTCAGCTGGTCCTGCAGACGCGCTACCTGCGCGGTCTTCCCGCAGACGCCGGCGGAGCCGGTGCACCCCATGCCGCCTGCCGTCTGCTCGCATTGAAAACAGAACATCTCGTTTGCCATGTGTCTCTCCTGTTCCTCGTGTCCTACCTGCTGGTCCTGATGCTGCCGTCGAAGTCGATGACGACGACTTCGAGCGGAACGTCCTTGCCGCTTTCGTCGATGGCGCGTCTTGCCGCCTGCTCGAGCCCGCCACAGCACGGAACGACCATGCGCGTGAGCACGATGCTGCGCACGTCGTTGTTCGCGAGGACCTCGCCGAGCTTGTCGGCATAGTCGACCCCGTCGAGCTTGGGGCAGCCGATGGCGGTGGTGCGCCCCTGCATGAACCGGGTGTGAAAGTCGCCGCATGCGTAGGCGGCGCAGTCCGCGGCGACGAGAAGGTCGCGGCCGTCGAGCGCCGGGCCGCTCGTGGGCATGAGCTTGATCTGCACCGGCCAGTTGGACAGCTGGCCTGCCGCCGGCGTGCCCGCGGCCGGGTTGTCGGGGCGTGCCGCGACGCGGGGGCGCACGATGCGCGGGCGGGTGCCCGGACAGCCTCCGGCGGGGCGGGCGCCGGACTTGGCCGCCGCGTCTCGGTTGCGGGCGACCGCGGCGGCATCGTAGGCGACGGCGTCGCGCTGGACGATCTTGAGCGCGCCGGTGGGGCAGGTGCCGATGCAGTCGCCGATGCCGTCGCAGTAGTCGTCGCGTAGCAGCTTAGCCTTGCCGTCCACGATGGCTATCGCCGATTCGTGACAGGCAGTGGCGCAGGCGCCGCAGCCGTCGCACTTGGATTCGTCAATCTCGAGGATGGGTCTCATATGCCGTCCTTTCGCCGCGGGTCCCGTCCGCCCGGCATGAGGCGTCGTGTTCGCGATGTGCGTCCCACGCCGCATCTCCTGCCGCAGACCATGCTTACACCATACGTGGTCGAGGACTTATAATCTGTTGTATTTACAACAGATGCCGTCAGAAAATTTCGAGTGGTCGGAGCATGGATGCGGTACGTGAACGAAAGGCAGATGGACGTTCTGACCGGATGCTCGCTGTTTCGGGGCGTGGAGCGCGAGAAGGCCAGGGCGATGCTCGAGTGCCTGTCCGCACGGGCTCGGCGATACGGGAGAGGGGAGTTCATCCAGCGCGCGGGGGAGCGCCCTGCGAGCCTCGGCGTGGTGGCGGAGGGGAAGGCGACGGTGATGCGCGAGGACTACTGGGGCAACTGCAGCGTCATGACCCTGGTCGGTCCCGGCGAGCTGTTCTCGGAAGTGTTCGCCTGCCTTCCGGACGTCGCGAGCGCCGTCAACGTGGTCGCCGACGAGCCGACGACGGTGGTGTTCCTCGATATCGCGAAGGTGATCGCGCGCTGCGCCTCCGCCTGCCCGTTTCACGAACGGGTGACGAACAACCTCGTGGCCGCGCTCGCGCGCAAGAACCTCATGGTCACCGAGCGGCTCGACCACGTCACGCGTCATACGACGCGCGAGAAGCTGCTCGCCTATCTGTCGGCGGTGGCGCGGCGCAGCGGGTCGAACGAGTTCGTCATCCCGATGAACCGCCAGCAGCTCGCCGACTACCTCTCGGTCGACCGTTCGGCCATGTCCGCCGAGCTGGGGCGGATGCGTGAGGACGGGCTGGTCGAGTTCTCGCGAAACCGCTTCAGGCTGCTTTCCGGCGAGCACGCGTGACGACGGGGGTGGGGACCCTCGTCGCGCGAGGCCGGCATGCGGCCTAGTCGAGCTCGCCGGCGAGATAGCGCCCGGTGACCGAGTCGGCGCAGGCGCAGACCTGCTCGGGTGTGCCGGCGCAGACGACGCGCCCGCCGGCGTCGCCGCCTCCGGGCCCCAGGTCGATGACGTAGTCGGCGTTGGCGATCATGTCGAGGTCGTGCTCGATGACCACCACCGTCGCGCCGTGCTCCACGAGCCCCTGCAGCACGCCGAGCAGCACCTCGACGTCGAGCGGATGCAGGCCGATGGCGGGCTCGTCGAAGACGTAGAGCGCGCCCGTCTGGTCGCGTCCGACCTCGCTCGAGAGCTTGAGACGCTGCGCCTCGCCGCCTGACAGGGCGGGCGTGGCCTCGCCGAGCGTGAGATAGCCCAGGCCGATGTCCGAAAGCGTCTGCAGCCTGGAGGCGACCTTGCGCAGGCGCCCGGTCTTCTCGAGCGCCTCGTCGACGGTGAGTTCGAGCATCTCGGGAAGCGAGACGGACCGCGCCGCGTCCGCGCCCCTCCCCGATGCCGTGACGGGACGGCGGACCTCCCAGGCTTCGGGCGCGTAGCGCGACCCACGGCAGTCGGGGCATGCGACCTCGACGTCGGGGAGGAACTGCACGTCGAGCGAGATGGTGCCGGTGCCCCCGCAGGTGGGGCACCTGAGCGAGCCGGTGTTGTAGGAGAAGTCGCCCATGCGCAGCCCCCGCGCCTTGGCGTCGGCGGTCTGGGCGAACGCCCGGCGCAGGTCGTCCATCACGCCGGAGTAGGTCGCCACGGTCGAGCGCACGTTGGCTCCGATGGGCGTGGAGTCGATGAGGTGGACGCGCCGGATCGTGGCTGGCTCGCACGAACGCACGTGTCCGGGCATCCGCCCACCGGCGACGGCGGCCTCGAGCGCGGGCACGAGGCTTTCGAGCACGAGCGTCGTCTTGCCCGAGCCCGACACGCCCGTCACCGCGACGAGGCGTCCCACCGGCAGGTCGACCGACAGCGGGTGCACCGTGTGGATCGCGTCGGTCTCGAGACGGACGCGCCCCAGTTCGAACAGCTCGTCCGCGCCCGCCCGCGTGCGCGTCCGGATGCGTCGCCGTCCCGCCAGGAAGGGCGCGATGCGCGACGCGGGGTCTGCCGAGACGTCGTCTACGCTGCCCTGGCAGATGATGGTGCCGCCGTCCTTGCCCGAGCCGGGGCCCACCTCCACGATGTGGTCGGCATGGCGCAGCACGCGCACGTCGTGGTCGACCACGACGACGGAGTTGCCGTCGGCGAGCAGGTCGTCCATCACGCCGAGCAGCCCCTCGACGTTGGCCGGATGCAGACCGATGGAAGGCTCGTCGAGCACGTAGAGCACGCCGGTCGTGCGGTTGCGCACGGCGCGCGCGAGCTGGACGCGCTGGCGCTCGCCGTTGGAGAGCGTGGAGCTGGCGCGGTCGAGCGCGAGGTAGCCCAGCCCCAGCTGGCGCAGGCGCGCGACGGGTTCGTCGAGCGTGGCGACGATCTGTTCCGCCATGGGACGCACCGCGGCGGGCAGGCTCGCGGGCACCCGCGCGAGCCAGTCGGCGAGCTCGTCGAGCGTCAGCGCGGAGGCCTGCGCCAGATTGACGCCCAGCACCTGCGGGTCGCGTGCGCGCTCGGAAAGACGCGTGCCGTCGCAGTCGGGGCAGGGTCCCTCGCGCAGGAACCTGGCCACGCGTTTCATGCCCTTCTCGTCCTTGACGCGCGACAGCGCGTTTTCCACCGAATAGGTGGCGGAGTAGTACGTGAAGTCCATCTCGCCGGCGGTGTTGGTCTTCTCGTTGTGATAGAGGAGGTGGTGCTTCTCGGCCGGGCCGTGGAGCACGAACTCGCGTTCTGCGGGCGACAGGTCACGGAAGGGAATGTCGGTGCGCACGCCGCAGTCGCGGGCGATGTCGGCCATGAGACTCCACATGAGGCTGCCCCAGGGCTTGACCGCGCCCTCGTCGATGGAAAGCGACTCGTCGGGCACGAGCGAAGACTCGTCGACCACGCGGCTGACGCCGGTGCCCTGGCAGGTGGGACAGGCGCCGGTGGAGTTGAACGCGAGCTCCTCGGCGCCCAGTCCCCAGAACTCCGCTCCGCACTCGGGGCAGGTGATGGGCTGCTCGAGGGCCACGTCCATGGTGGGCGGGCAGCGATGTCCGTTGGGACAGGTGTAGCTGCCCGTGCGCGAGAAGAGCAGACGCAGCGCGTTGAGCAGCTCGGTGGACGTGCCGAACGTCGAGCGCACGCCGGGGATGCCGGGACGCTGGTGCAGCGCGAGGGCGGCGGGCACGTGTTCGACGAGGTCGACGTCGGCGCGGGCGCTCTGCGTGAGGCGGCGGCGCGTGTAGGTGGAGAGGGCCTCGAGGTAGCGACGACTGCCTTCGGCGTAGAGCACGCCCAGCGCGAGCGTCGTCTTGCCCGAGCCCGAGACGCCGGCGATGCCGACGAGCTGGCCGAGCGGGATGGAGACGTCGACGTCGCGCAGGTTGTGCACGCGCGCTCCGCGGACGTCTATGGTGCGAGGCGCGCGTGTCGCGGGCGCCCCGTCTTCGCGACGTGTCGATGCCATGATGCTCCGGAATGACGGATGGTGTTTCTGCTTCTGCGGAAGAGCATAGCGCATGGCTGCTCCGTGGCGGCGGGGACCCGACGAGGGGCGGGACGGGTTCGGTTCGACGAGGCGCCTGCGCGGATGCGACGACATCCTCCGCTTCCTCGTGGTCACGGTCTTGCGTAGAATGTCGGCATATCGTCTTCGGATGGCCTGGAGGTGCCTTACGCCATGGAAACCCCGTCCTTTCGCTTCGCCGAGCGCGCCGACGTCGCGCTGGTCTACGACTTCATCATCCGGCTCGCGGCCTACGAGCACATGCTCGACCAGGTCGTCGCCACCGAGGAGCTGCTCGAGGAGTGGATCTTCGACAGGGAGAAGGCCGAGGTGCTCTTCGTGTGCGCCGACGGCACGGAGGTGGGCATGGCGCTGTTCTTCCACAACTTCTCGACCTTCCTCGGACGCGCGGGCATCTACCTCGAGGACCTGTTCGTCCTGCCGGACTATCGCGGACGCGGTCTCGGAAAGGCGCTTCTCCGCAGGCTCGCACAGATCGCGATGGAGCGCGGGTGCGGCCGTCTGGAGTGGTCGTGCCTCGACTGGAACCAGCCGAGCATCGACTTCTACCTCTCGCTGGGTGCCGAGCCCCTGTCCGAATGGACCGAATATCGTCTTGCGGGCGAGCGACTTTCGAGGTTTGCCCAAGGGGACTGAGAGAAGGACGGCAAGGCCGCGGAAGCGCTCGAGGCCGCGCCCCGTGCACGCGCCGTCGCGCCCGCTTTCCCGTAGTCACGCCCGTCGCGAGACCGTGCTCCAGGGCGGCATGCCCGGCCGCGGCTCCACATACCAGCGCACCGATCCTCTCTTCGCGTCCGCGTCATGTTCCAGGAACAGATGCGTGCGCCGTCCGCCCACCCGCACCGTGTAGCGCAGCGTGCGTCTGGGCGAGCCGGGAGGCGAGTTCGACTGCGGCGCGCCCTCGACGGTCTCGACCTGAAACGAACGGCCATCGGGCCAGCAGACGATGAGTGGCTCGACATAGCCGTTCGCGTGCCATCTCGCCACGACGTCCACATAGCGTCTCGAACCGCGTGCCTGCACTTCCACGTCCTCTCTCGGGGAGCCTATAATAGAACATATGTTCGCCCCTGCACAAGCGCGGGGCCCGGGCACGAGAGGAGACCGGCCATGGAGCGCAGCTATGTCTGCATAGACCTCAAGTCCTTCTACGCGTCCGTCGAATGCGTCGACCGCGGGCTCGACCCCTTCTCCACCAACCTCGTGGTGGCCGACCCCGAACGCACGGACAAGACCATCTGTCTGGCCATCACCCCAGCCATGAAGGCGCTTGGCGTGAAGAACCGCTGCCGCGTGTTCGAGATTCCTCCGAACATCTCCTACATCATGGCCACGCCCCGCATGCAGCGCTATCTGGACGTCTCCGCCCAGATCTATGCGATCTATCTGCGCTATGTGAGCCCCGACGACGCGCACGTCTACTCGGTGGACGAGTGCTTCATCGACGCCACGCCCTATCTCGGCCTCTATCATGTGGAAGCGCGCGCCTTCGCGCGCATGCTCGCCGACGCCGTCTTCTCCGAGACGGGCATCTGCGCCACCGTCGGCATCGGCACGAACCTCTTTCTCGCCAAGGTGGCGCTCGACATCACCGCCAAGCACGCGCCGGACAACATCGGTGTCCTCGACGAACGCTCCTTTCGCGAGCAGGTCTGGTTTCACCAGCCCATCACCGACATCTGGGGCATCGGTCCGGGCATCGCGCGCCGGCTCGCCTCCCACGGCGCCTTCGACCTCGCTGGCGTGGCGGCCCTCAGGCCCGAGGTGGTCATGCGCGAGTTCGGCAAGAACGGCGAGCTCCTCATCGACCACGCCTGGGGTCTCGAGCCCTGCACCATGGCGGATATCCACGCCTACCGCCCGCAGGGGTACTCCCTGTCCAGCGGTCAGGTCCTGCCGTGCGACTACACCTACGACGACGCGCGCACGGTGATGCGCGAGATGGCGGAGGAGAGTCTGCTCGAGCTGCATGCGCAGCAGCTCGCGGCCGGCGGTGTCTCGCTGCACGTGGGATATTCCAGACGCGCGGCGGCCGAGGAGTACGGAACCGGATTCACCGGCGGCAGCAGGCGCCTTCCCGCGCACACGTCCTCGCGCTCCTATCTTCTCGAGTGCTTCGACGAGCTGTTCGCCGCGACCACGTTCCGCGCCGGCTTCATCCGCCGGCTGTCCCTGGCCCTCGTCGACCTGTCGCGCGACTGTCAGCCCGAGCTCGACCTGTTCGGCGATGACCGCGAACGCCGCGAGCGCGACCTGCTTGCGGCGGTGTCGAAGGTTCGGACGCGCTTCGGTCGCTCGGCCGTCATGCGGGGACTGAGTCTCAAGGAAGGCGCGACGGGTCTCGAGCGCAGCCGCCAGATCGGAGGCCACCGTGCCTGAGGGCAGGCGACGGCGAGCGGGCGACTCGCGGGCAGGCGGCGTCCCGCCCGACGCGGCGAGCCTCTTCGAGCGCGAGCGGCGCGCCTCCATCCTGCGCGACATCGCGCGCCGCGTCGCCGAGGACGGCCCGCGGGTGGCCGTGCCCCATCCCGGTCGAGCGCGGCAGTTCCTGCCTTTCGCGGCGCTGCGCGGCTACGACGAGCAGGTCGAACAGGCCGAGGCGCGCCTGCTGCGCCGCGATCGTCGCGAGCTGACGGAAGAGGACGCGACGGCCCTGTCCGAACGAATCGCCTCGCTGCGTCGGGGCGACCGGGTGCGTCTGTGCGTCTACGACGAGGAATGCGGCGACTATCGCGAGGTGACGGGCCGGGTGGACGAGGTCGTCGTGGCGCTGCGTCGGCTGCGGGTCGGCGGCGTCTGGTACGCCTTCTGCGACCTCTGGACCGTCGACGTCGTGCGATGAGGGCGGCTCCTCGCGCCGCGGCGCCGGATGGCGGAGGGCCGATGCACGCGTCCCTCAGCGCCGATAGTCGAGCCACAGTCCGGCGTCGCCGAGCCGCCTGACCGTCAGGCGCGAGAACGAGACCGGCCGCGGGGCGAGTTCGGCGGGCGTGGCGCCGATCAGCTGGGCCGCGTCGCTTCCGTCGATGACCGGCGCCACCACCAGGCTGAGCTCGTCGATGAGCCCCTCGGCGAAAAACATCGCGTCGGCCACGCCTCCGCCCTGCAGCAGCACGCGTTCGATGCCGTAGTCGCGCGCAAGTCGCTCGAGCGCCTGCGTCAGGTCGAGCCTTTCGGTGTCGGCGACGATATAGGCGACGTCGTGCGCGCGGAAATAGGCGCGCGTCCCTTCGGGCACCTGCTCCGTCAGCAGCTCGATGACGCGAGCGCCCTCCATGCCCGGCCGCTGGACGTGGGTCTGCGTCCAGCCGAGCGTGCCGTCCGGGTCGAGCGCGAGCAGATAGCGCTCGGCGTCGGCGCGGACGAAGTCGCCGGCCGGCACCTGTCCGGCGGCGACGCGTGCAGGCTCCGGATGCCGGTCCCGCACGAACAGCTGGTTGACGGTCGCGGCGCCGTAGGCGAAGGCGTCGGCCTCGAACGCCGGGCGCAGCGCAGCGTATTCGGATACCGGGGGCCCGTCGCCTGCTCGCCGAAGAACGGGTCCGAAATCCGTCCGTCGACCGATGCCAATATGTGGCAGATCACGTAGGGTCTTTTCTCATGACGTGTCATACGCATGCTCCTTCGCCGCGAACGCCCCGTCGGCTCTCGGCTTCTTCTCCATGGCAGGGCTGGGGTGCGGCCGTCTCGTGCGGGCGTCTCGCGATGCGCGAGACGGCATATAAACTGCAGGTGAATTCTGCCGGTGGCCCGTATCTGGCGGATATCATACAATAGAGTGACCTGATGCAGTCTTATGCATCGTCCCGGCTATCGCACCGCCACCTGTCCGAGCAATTCCGCCATCGCCGATTGTCGCTGCATGTCGTGTCGGCGCCCGGCGTGGATGCGCGCACCTCGATGACGAAGGGGTTTCTATGAGCGAGATTCCCGAACAGCCGCAAGACAATAATCAGACCAGTCAGCAGCCGGTTGGCGGACAGGGGAACCAGACGCCTCCCATGCCGCCGTCCGGTGGAGGAATCGTCGCGGACGACCCGAAGAGCCGGCGCAAGGTGATTCTCTTCGTCGTCCTGGCGGCGGTGGTCATGGTCATCCTGTAC
>Ga0256406_1005826_pt1 | contig 12811 bp, 9 predicted proteins | sample RumenRJG_03DNA_FD_185986 | JGI IMG/M metagenome (GOLD analysis project Ga0256406, IMG submission 185986) | Bovine rumen microbial communities from Lethbridge, Alberta, Canada - RJG_03 | ecosystem: Host-associated > Mammals > Digestive system > Stomach > Rumen | place: Canada: Alberta | collected...
GCCGGATATATGCAAACGGTTTGGAGGCAGGGATATCAGACATTAAAAAGGGAGATATTCTTTCAATAAGCGAAAGCAAAAACACAGAAGGGCTTAAATGCTATGACATATATATCGCTTCAAAAAAAATCAGCAATATTGTTTTAGATTCTTACGCTGACGGCACCCGTGAGGTCAAGCTGGGCAATACTGTATATAAACTTGCAGATGAGCTTGCATCGCCCGGCATTTCCGACAATGTGGTGATTGGTAAAAACTTGGATTTGCTGATAGACGGATTTGGAAGAATATGCCGCATAGCTCCCTTAAATGCAGATGATGATTATTCATATCTGGTTTGTGCTTATGAGGATGATCCGGATGAGGGTAAGCTCCTGACAGTAGGGCTTGATACCCAAAAAAGAGAAATATCATGCGAGTTCCCGATTTCTGTGGATATTGGCGGACAAACAAGCAAATGTAAATCGGTGTCAGAGCTGAAAGCATTGCTTACGGTAAATAACGACGGAAGAGAGGATCAGCTGATAAAGTACCGGACTAATTCGGACGGAAAAGTAAAGAGGATTGAGATTGCATCGCAAACGGTTAATGAATCTAAATTCTCAATGGACTATAAATCGGCATCGGCAAAATATAAATGGGCGGTAAGCGAATGGGACTATGAGTATAAGGTAGATAATAATACAAGATATTTAATTGTTCCGGACGATATTAGGGATTATAATAAATATAAAACTAAGCCAACTTTAAATGGTGATGATACTTACAATATCAAAATGTATGATGTGAACGACAGACGCGTTGCCTCTGTGGTAGTTATGTACGGAGAAAAAGGAGGCTTTATACCGGATCATGAAAAAGCGCTGTTTTTAGTATCGAATATTAAAGAGGGGTTAGACGATGATGATAACATTGTTAAAATACTGACAGGGTATAAGAACAATAAGGAAATGACTATTTATGAGCCATATGAAAACGCATTTGAAAATATAGCTGTCGGCGATACGATGAATGTGGTTCTGGACAGTGATGGAAATCTTTTCACATTTAAACCGGTCACAGGTGATACTTCCACATCCGATGAGTTCTGTCACAGGCTAACAACCGTGGAGGATATAAACTATACAGAAGTAAAGGATTCGTGGAGATGGTATGATTTGCAAAATGTCGGCATTTATATTGTGGATAGAGATAATTCCCGAAATAAGATTACAAAGGGCACAATTGGTGATATTGAAATAGGAGACAAGATATTGATAAGTATTGTCAATTACTATGTAAACATGGTGATAGTATATAAAGATATGTGAGGCGTAACAAGTAAAAAACAGATATGAAAGGTAGATGTTGGTTGTGAAAAATACAAATTGTACCCTGCGGAAAAAGGGGAAAACGGAGTTTGGCGCACTTCAGAAGAAAGAAAGATTATACGCTACCCTTGCAGTAATTCCTGCATTGCTGTTGTTTTGTACGTTTACATATTGGCCGCTCCTTAAATCTATGTTCTATTCACTTACAGACTGGAATGGATACAGTACAACATATAATTTTGTGGGATTGGATAATTTTAAAGCTATAAGTGTTGACTCAAATATGCTAAGGACGCTTTTGAACACAGTGTATTTTTCACTTTTATCAACCGTCTTGGGAACTATAATACAGCTCATTTTTGCGGTTATACTTCATAAGTCTTTTAAAGGCTGCAATGTATACAGAACTTTATATTATATTCCTGTTGTTGTAAGCTTTATGATTATGTCGCTGTCGTGGAGGTTTATTCTTCAGTATGACGGAGTAATCAATTCAATACTGCGTAAGATAGGGCTTGAAGGTTTAGCTCAGGATTGGCTGAGAAATCCCAAGTTATCAATGAATATGATTGTATTGATAAACCTGCTGCAATCAGCAGGAACGGGAATAGTGTTATTTATGTCGGGCATGAACGGAATATCTCCGGATATTTATGAGGCGGCAGAACTCGACGGGGCGAAAGGGTTTACTCTGTTTCGCAAGATTACATGGCCGCTTATAATGCCGGCTGTTACCATTACTTTATTTATCGGCATTACGGGGTCGCTCAAGATTTTTGATTTGCCATATATGCTTACCGGCGGAGGCCCGCTCGGAAGTACAGAGACGATAATGATGCTAATATATGATACGGCATTTAAGAATGAAAGATTCGGACGGTCGAGTGCAATGGGAATTGTGTTCTTCGTAATTATAATGATTGTATCAATATGTCAGCTTACTTATTCTCGTAAGAGGGAGGTTGAGCAATAATATGAAACGCTTAAAAAATATAGCTAAATATACATTGCTTACAGTATTTGCTATTATGGTTTTATTCCCGATTGCAAATGCGCTAATGAACAGCTTTAAGAGTAATGCGGATATATACAGGGTTACTCTGCTGCCAAAAGAACTTAACTTCCAAAACTATATAAATGTTTTGCACAACAAAACCTTTTACGTTGGAACGATAAACTCTATCATCATTCTTGTAACATCCTTGGTGTGCTCCATACTTATAACGTCTTTTGCCAGCTATGGTCTTTCAAGGAGAAAGGAAAAACGATTTACATTTTTTTATATGTTTTTCCTCAGTGCTATGATGATTCCGCTTGGGGCTAATATGACAGCATTATACAGCATTATTAAACAGCTGGGGCTGTTGGATACGCGAACCGGCTTGGTGCTGATTAATATAACGGGTGCAATACCGATGGGAACTATGCTTTACACGGGATTTATAAAAGGAATCCCCAGAGAATTGGATGAGTCTGCTATGATTGATGGTTGCGGATATATAAAAAGATTTTATCTTATTATATTCCCACTTTTAAAACCTACAATTGTTACTCAGATACTTATGTCATCAGTAGGTATGTGGAATGATTTCTTTTTGCCGTTGCTGCTAATATCCTCACCCGATAAAAGACCAATAACCTTTGCTGTGTATACCTTTGCAAGCGAGCATGCCACGGACTGGGGTGCGATATTTGCAATGCTGACTCTGGCAATGATTCCGCCGATACTCTTATTCCTGTTTTCGCAAAAGCATTTTTACAGCGGCATTGCAGCAGGAGCGGTAAAGGGATAATAATTTATACGGTTGATTATTCTCATTATATGAGGGTGAATATTTCTTGCAGCAGTCGGAGGCATATTTTGAAATTGTAACCCTTTTAATAGAAATATTATAGGAGAAATGAATATGGAAAAGACGGATAAATATATAAACCTTATAAAAGAATATTCAAAGAATAACTATTTAAAGGTTACAAGACCGCCTAAAGGGCGGCTGAACCACCCATATTTGGTTCCGGGGGCAGATTGCTATGGGAGTCAGTTGTGGGATTGGGACAGTTGGCTGACAGATATAGGTATTTCTCAGATAATGAGCGATAACGGCGGAGACAAAGCTTTTTATTCGGAATGCGAAAAGGGCTGTATTAAAAATTTTGCTCAAAACACAGACAAGTACGGGAGAATGCCTATTGTCGTAATGCCCGATAAAATTATGCCGTCATTTGATGAGGAAGGTATTACAAATATACATAAGCCGTGTTTTGTTCAGCATATGGCGTTTATAACGAAGGAAAACGGCGATGATGCTGAATGGGCAAGAGAATATTTACCGGCGGCAAAGAGATTTTTAGAGTATTATTTTGACAACTTCAGGCATGAGAGTACGGGGCTTTTCTTTTGGCAGGATGACTTTGCGATTGGTGTCGACAATGATCCATGTACATTTTATCGTCCTCTGCGAAGCTCGGCATCAATTTATTTAAATTGTCTGATGTACAAAGAGTTAAAAGCGATGTATTATCTGCTAAACTGTTTGGGCGAAGATGCCGACATATACAAAAAAGCAGCCGATAATCTTAAAAGCGCTGTAAATGAGCATATGTGGGATGAAAGAAACGGATTTTATTACAGCGTTGATTTGAATCTGCTGCCTATAGAACCCGATAAATTTCTTCACAGCGGAATGCCGCGGCATTGGGATTGTGTTATTGAGCGTATAGATGTATGGTCCGGATTTATGGCAATGTGGGCAGGAATTGCAGATGAAAAACGAGCAGAGAGAATGGTGTATGAGAATATGCTTGAAAATAGGACATTTAATGCGGGATACGGAGTACGGACGCTGTCAAAGCTCGAAAAAATGTATTGCATTGCCGAAAGCTGCAATCCGTCTTGTTGGTTGGGTCCTATTTGGGGTATTTCAAATTATATGTGTTTCAGGGCGCTTGTGGATTACGGCTTTGATAAAGAGGCGAGAGAGCTTGCCGAGAAAACAATTTATATGCATGGCAGAGCAATAGAGGAAAACGGCGCAATGTACGAATACTATCATCCCGATACGGGAACGGGTGTAAGCAATTTGGGATTTCAGTCATGGAATTTCCTTGTGAATAACATGATAGCATGGTATGAGGGGAGAAATGTCGTAAAAGAGTTTTGATAAGAGAACGGATTATAAAAACTTTTATCTGACTGTAGCGGCAGAATAAAAAAATAATTATAGGCATAGTTGATTTTAATCATATTGAAATTGACTATGCCTGTCTTAAAATTGGATTAACTGCCTTTGAGTGATCGAGACAGAAGTGTGGATTATGTTGTCTGAGGTCGGTTAAGAGGATGGCTTGCTGTTATAATAGAATTTTAATATAATACGACATACAAAAGTATACTTTGTGCAAAACAAACTAAAAGAAAAATGATATTTATATAAAGACTTCATTGACAATGTCTTATGAATAGTATATAATATATGGTAACAATGATAATTTATATATAGTTTTATTAGAAAAGAAGGAATTGCTGTGGTAACAATGAAAATGGTTGCGGAGGAAGCTAATGTTTCTACTATGACAGTTTCAAGAGTTTTGAATAATGCTCAAGAGGTAAACGAAGAGACAAGGGAAAGAGTCTTAAATGCCATAGGTAAACTTAACTATCAGCCGAATCAAGCAGCTCGTATAATCAGGGGCGGAAAATCAAATATATTGGGTGTTTTAATACCGGATTTTACAAATCCGTTTTATAACGACCTTTTAAAATATATAGAGAAATATGCCGTGCGTGCAGGTTTTAGGTTACTTATTGCATCTAATACCGCGTCAACGGATCAGATAGAGAATGTGCAGTATTTGCTTAACAGAAATGTTGATGCTGTTATAATATGCTCTTATACTGCAATAAAAGATGCTTCAAAGTATATTCTGAAACACAGTCCTAACATTCCTACCGTAATTTTAGATAAGCTTTCCCGTGATAAGAGAGTGAATTCTGTCTATGCAGATGGTTTTACGGATATCAAAAATGTTGTTGAATATCTTATTGGCATTGGACATGAACGAATAGCCATGATAAAGGGAAAATCCGATTATCTTATAGCGAATGACAGATTTTTGGGATACGTGGAGGCATTGAAGCAGCATAATATTGAAATGGATGACGAGCTTGTATGGGAAGGCGAGTATACCATTGAGTCCGGTGTAGAAGCAGCGGAGTATTTTTTGTCTTTGAAAAAGGCTCCGACGGCAATAGTGTCATCGTCCGACTATATGGCTATCGGCGTAATCAATCATATGATACAGCTCGGCTATAACATTCCGAAAGATTTTTCTGTGACGGGTTATGACGGCATTTATTTGGGTGAGGTTTTACATCCGCATTTGACTACGGTAAAGCTCCCGATTGAAGAGATGGCAAGAAAGACAGTAGAGATTCTGACAGATGAAATCAAAAATGGTAAGAAAGACGAACAGGACGGGTCTGTATTCTGCTATCACGGAGATTTGGTAATTAGAGCGTCAACAAAAGAATATGTAAAAGCATAATAAGAGTTTGGTGGATTTTTTTACCACAAAATGTTAACGGTAACGTAAATGGTAAGATAACGTATGGTGAGAAGCAAGGAGATAGAAAGCTTGCAATGAAAATCAGAGACTTTTTTCCCGAAAGCGTTGTTACTGCAAGTCCGATAGTTGATCCGGACACTCCGCTCGGTACTTGGCAGGAACAAAACAAGGACGGAAAGGTTATACAGAAGAATATAAACGCAATAAAGGTTATGGAGTATACATTCTGATAAATCAATTCTGCTTGTATCGTGCACATCGATATACCGATGCACGGTACAAGCAGAAACATTAATTATCTCAAAACATACGTCATTTCTTCATTTTTAGCCGTTAAGCTGATTTTTAGGTATTTCTCTCCATCTATCCAAACCGTATTACAGTAAAGTGCAATGTTTTTTGACTCTCAAATTGAATAACTAAAAAAGAAAGGGTGTAAGATTTTATGACGGACAAAAATATATTTGAGGAAAAACCATATGCACCTCTTGCCGAGCTTTCAAGAATGATTGCCGCACAGGGGTGCGTTTTGCTTAAAAATGAAAATAATATTCTGCCTCTTGACAACGGAAAAACCGTTTCATTTTTTGGAAGAACACAGATAGATTACAATAAAAGCGGTACAGGCTCCGGCGGACTTGTAAACACCGAATACGAGGTAAACATCATTGACGGTGTCCTTACAAACGAGAAAATAAAAGTCAACAAAGAGTTGCTTGAAGTTTACAAGGAGTGGATTAAAGAAAATCCGTTTGATAAAGGCAGCGGCTGGGCAACGGAGCCGTGGTGTCAGAAAGAAATGGTGCCCTCGCAAAGAGTTGTAGAGGCAGCGCGTGAAAAATCCGATACCGCTGTAATTATCATCGGAAGAACTGCCGGAGAGGATCGTGACAATGCTCCCGAAAAAGGAAGTTGGTTTTTGACCGATGAGGAGGAGGCACTGCTTGATATTGTTTCAAAGTATTTTGAAAATACAGTGGCTGTGCTTAATGTCGGTAATATAATAGATATGAATTGGGTTGAAAAATACAATATAAAGTCTGTTTTGTATGTATGGCAAGGCGGTCAGGAGGGCGGAAACGCTGTAGCCGATGTTCTCTCCGGTGATGTCAATCCATGCGGCAAGCTTTCGGATACAATAGCGCGGGATATATCCGATTATCCGTGCAAACGTGATTTCGGTGGTACCGAATACAATCTGTACAGGGAGGATATTTATGTCGGATACAGATATTTTGAAACTTTTGCACCCGAAAAGGTTTTGTATCCGTTCGGCTTCGGTCTTTCTTACACAAGCTTCGATATTGTAACCAAAAAAATATTTGAACAAAACGGAATAATATCAGCTGAGATTGAAGTTACCAACATGGGCGGCAAATCCGGCAGAGAGGTTGTTGAGGTATATTTCGGAGCGCCTCAAGGAAAGCTTGGAAAGAGTGTGCGTGAGCTTTGTGCTTTTGCAAAAACGCATGAACTTGAGCCGGGCGAAAGTGAAACAATAATGATTGATATTAACATTGCCGATATGTCAGCATATGACGACAGCGGTATAACCGGACATAAGTCATGCTATGTCCTTGAGCCGGGAGAATATAATATCTACATAGGAAAATGCGTCAGATGTGCGGAAAAAGTTTTTTCATTCGTCATTAACGATTTAACTGTTACAAAAACACTTTCCGAAGCTCTTGCTCCGGAGCGTGATTTTGATGTCATGTATCCGGAATTAAAGAACGGTAAATTTGTACCGGCATACAGAAAGGTATCGACAAGAACGGTTGACTATGATATGAGGATAAAGGAAAATCTTCCACCGACAATTCCATATACGGGTGATAAGGGAATTAAATTGTCAGATGTCAAAGAGGGCAGAGAAAGGATGGAGGATTTTGTAGCACAGCTTTCGGACGACGATTTAAGATGTATGATTATCGGCGAGGGAATGTCATCACCCAAGGTTCGTCCGGGCAGCACGGGTGCCTTCGGCGGTGTTACACCGTCACTTGCCGCTTTCGGTATTCCCGTAGTATGCGTGTGTGACGGTCCGTCCGGTGTCCGTATGGATAACGGAGATGCGGCTACAAGCTTGCCGAATGGTACGCTGATTGCCTGTACATGGGATGTTGCGGCGGCAGAAAAGCTTTATGAATATGTAAGCGTTGAGCTTTCATCACATAATATCGATTCGCTGTTAGGACCGGGCATTAATATTCACCGCTCACCGCTTAACGGAAGAAACTTTGAATATATGTCCGAAGACCCATTACTAACCGGTAAAATCGGCGCTGCACTGGTAAGAGGAATAAATGTGCATAACAATGCTGCAACCGTAAAGCATTTTGCGGCAAATTCACAGGAGTTTCACAGGGCGGAGGTTGTGTCCGTAATATCGGAACGTGCCTTGCGCGAGATATATCTTAAGGGCTTTGAAACAGCCGTTAAAGAAGGCTGCGTAAAATCGATTATGACGTCATATAACCCTTTAAACGAACGCTGGACTGCAATAAACTATGAATTAAACTCTGTTATACTGCGTGACGAATGGGGCTATAAAGGCTTTGTTATGACCGATTGGTGGCCGAGACTCAGCAAAACCGAAAGTGAAAAGATAAATCTCAGAGAAGTGGCAGAGTCTCAAAACGATGTATATATGCTCGCAAGTAATTCAGCAGCTCTTAACACAAATATACCGGATGCCCTTGAGGACGGCAGCCTCACAAGAGGACAGCTACAGCGAAATGTAATGAATCTGTTGAGGTATATAATGACAACAAATACTTTTGACCGCTTTACGGCAAACGGAGGGACTATTGTCAACTCACTGAGAGATGACATTGACAATCTCAATGTCGTATTTGAACACGGAAGTGTGGGAAATAATGAAACGGTAAGTATAAAATACAATAAGACCGGCAAGCATCTGCTGTGCATTGACTATACCGCTGACGCTCCCGAACTTTCGCAGCTTGTAATATCCGCAAACATAAACGGAACGCCTATACCAACAGTAACGGTAAGCGGAACAAACGGCGGTGAATGTCGTGCTTATATGGACTACACAACCCGTATAGCGGACGGTACGGTAACATTTACGTTCCCGTCGGCTGTTAAAATAAAGAAATTTGTCATAATGGGATAATTAATTATTTCATACCGGGCAGTCGGGAGCCGTTTAATAAGCGGTTCCCGCTTGCTCTGACCATATAAGAAAAGAATTTTGATCTCAGGATATACGGTGATCCCCCCTTAGCTATATAGCTATTTTTAGATCTTTCTCTCTATCTCTCTCCAAACCGTATATTCTGTGATGAGAAATTTGTTCTGCGCAATACATAGAAATGGAGGAATAAAATGAATATGTACAAATATGAAACGCATCTTCATACATTTCCGGTAAGCGGATGTGCTGTTGCGGATGTTAGAGAAAATTTGGAATTTTACAAGGAAATGAGATATGACGGGGTGTTTATTACCAATCATTTTCTTGACGGGAATATAAATATTGACAGGAATATGCCTTATGAGGAAAAGATAAGCTTTTATTTTTCCGACTATGAGGAGGGTGTAAAAATAGGAAGAGAAATCGGCATAAAGGTTTTTTGCGGTGTTGAACTGTCGTATTATGGAACCGATTTCCTGATTTACGGTCTTGACAAGGCTTGGTATCTTAAAAATCCTCAGATTATGGAGATGGAAAAAACAGAGGAGCTCAGATTTATGATGGAGAGCGGTGCACTTGTTATTCAGGCTCATCCGTATCGTGAGGCTCCCTATATCGACCACATCCGGCTGTTTCCGAGATGTGTTCACGGTGTTGAGGTGATTAACGGATGCGGAACAGATTTTGAAAACCACATGGCAAAACTGTATGCCGAAAATTATGGATTGATAGAAAGTGCGGGAAGTGACAACCATAAAGCCGGAAATCAAAAACAACTTGCGGGTTTATGCTGTGACGAACCCATTTCTGACGAGCATGATTTTATAAACAGAATGAAAAATGGTCAAATGAAACTGTTTTCTTTTTGTATAGATGATCATAAGTAAATAATATATGACCGGAGTGAGTGAAAATTAAAATAGAAAAACACAAGGATAAAATAATTAGAATTTATAATACAATAACCCAAAAGCCGAATTTGTCAAAAAAAGTCGATTGACAAATTCGGCTTTTATATATTTTGGTGCGAATTTTGTTCTTTTTCTAAATAAATACTCCAAAATCAAAATATTATATTGTTTTTCAACGAAAAGCAACAAATCAAAAGCGTTTAAAACAGCAATCAAATTTTTATTACAAATTTTTTTTAATCTGTTGTGTAAATGTCAAGTCAAAATGTACAATTTCGGCGGTTTAAAATGTACAATTTCGGGACGGCGTGGAAAATGTTGTGTAAATAGTATAAAAACGAGCCTCCTTGGTGAAAATTATGGTAGAAATAATTTTTATCAAGGAGGTTTTTCGACATGAAAATACCAAAGGAACTTATCAAGGAATATGTAAAAAGTGAGAATTTCACAAACACAACCGACATTATGGAAAGTATTAAATCCATGTTTGCCGATGTGTTAAATGAAGTTTTGCAATGTGAGATGGACGAGCAGCTCGGATACGATAAGCATGCTCGCACCGAATCTGGTGAGGAAAAGAAAAATTACAGAAACGGTTCTACCAAAAGAAAACTGAAGACGCAACTTGGCGAGGTTGAAATTTCTGTACCTCGTGACAGAAACGGCGAATATGAGCCTAAAATTATTGACAAGTATCAGCGCAATGCGGACGGACTTGAGGATAAAATATTATCCCTCTATGCGCATGGAATGTCTACTCGTGATATTCAGGAACAGATAAAGGATTTGTATGATATAGATATTTCATCTGAATTGGTTTCAAAAATCAGTGAAAAGATACTTCCGGAAGTGAACGAGTGGCAAAATTGTCCTCTTGAAGAATACTATCCGTTCATCTTCATGGACGCTATTCACTACAAGCTTCGCGAGAATCATCAGATTATCAGTAAAGCAGCATATGTGGTGCTGGGAGTAAATGCAGATGGCTATAAGAATATTTTGGGTATATGGGTAGGCGGCAACGAAAGCAGCAAATTCTGGCTTGGAGTGCTAAATGAACTCAAAAGCAGAGGCGTTAAAAACGTAGATTTGTTCTGTGTTGACGGGCTTTGCGGCTTTAGAGAGGCCATCAATGCAGTGTATCCCTTCGCAGGCATACAGAGGTGTATTATTCATCAAATCCGCTCATCATGTAAATATGTTTCATACAAACATATTAAAGAATTTACAGCGGATTTAAAGCTTGTTTATGGCGCACTGAATGAGGAAGCTGCTATGGAAAAGCTGATTGAGTTCAAGGAAAAATGGCAGTCACAGTATCCGTCAGCAGTAAAGTCATGGGAAGATAATTGGGATATATTATCCACATTTTTTGCATATCCGGTTGAGATACGGAAGAAAATATATACAACTAACATTATCGAGGGACTGAATCGTCAGTTCAGAAAGGTTACAAAGACAAAATCTGTATTCCCTAATGATGATTCATTGAGAAAAATGCTGTATCTTGCATCACAGAACATCACAAAAAAGTGGACGCAGCGCTACAAGAACTGGGATATTGTTATTCGCCAGCTTGAAATCATGCATGAAGAGAAAACAGCATAAACGGGGCTCTGCCCCGAACCCCGAGGTTTAACGCATTGGTTTTCCCTAAAACGGGCAAAACGAGCGGATGAACCGCCCGTTTCAGTGCAAAATCCGCTTGACCGCTCCGGTTGCTCCTCAGCATTGCCGTACCCTGTCAAGCGGTAAAAGCCAATAGTTATTATTGACAGATTATATTAAGCTTATACCTGTAATTTTCGCATTGTCGAGTTTTGTCAGATATTGCTTACACAACTTTTTCCGCAGACCCTTTTGGAACCGATTTTTGCGATATAAACAATATTCTAATCGTTGTAAATCATATTATTTTTAAATTAGGATACATTTGCTGATAATGCTTTGCATCCTTGCTGTCACAGACCATATAATCAATGTCGGCAAGGCTGCACTGATAATATGTAGAATGTGTTCCAATCTTTGAGCTGTCACAGAGAAACAGCTTTTTTTCGGAATTTTCAAGCATAACTTTTCTAAGAGCAGTTTCATTGTAATGCACATCGTAAATCTGACCGTCCTCCGTAAGAGAACGTGCCGAAAAAACAGCCCAGTCTGCATGGATATTTCTGAAGGTTTCCTCTGCTATCGGGCCGACAAGGGCATACCTGTTGGGTGAAGTCTGGAGTCCGCCGCTGCATATTACGTCTATGCTGCTTTGGCTCATAAAGCTCATCACCTCGACATTATTGCTAATTACGGTAATACCCTTCATATGAAACAGCTCCTTTGCAAAAAAGGAACAGCTTGAGGAGGGATCAATAAATACAGTGTCACCCTCTTTGATAAGTGCGGCGGCTTTTTTTGCGATGATATTTTTCTGCTCTGAATTTTTGTTTTTTCTTATGGGATACGAAACCATAAGCGAATTGCGGTTTGCCAGCTCCACCTTTCCGTAGCTGCGGTTTATAAGTCCCGCATCTTCAAGCTCCTCAAGATCCCGTCTTACACTCGAATAGCTTGAAAAGGTTTTTTCCGCAAGCTTCTGTGTAGTTATATATTTACATTCCTGAAGAATTTCTAAAATCATTTCCTGTCTTTCGCTTTTTAACATATGAATATCCTCTTATCTGTGATTATTTTTGAACAATGTGCAAATCAAATATGATTATTTGCCTTATTTTGACTATTGCTTGCAATATAATATGCCTATATTATATAGGGAACCTCTAAAAATTGATTCCCAATCATAATATTTTTCTATTTCGATTATTTTTTCAAAAATCAAGGCAAGAAATAGCCGATTGCCATTGATTCTCGCT
>Ga0256406_1005829_pt1 | contig 12809 bp, 8 predicted proteins | sample RumenRJG_03DNA_FD_185986 | JGI IMG/M metagenome (GOLD analysis project Ga0256406, IMG submission 185986) | Bovine rumen microbial communities from Lethbridge, Alberta, Canada - RJG_03 | ecosystem: Host-associated > Mammals > Digestive system > Stomach > Rumen | place: Canada: Alberta | collected...
GCGCAGCCAGAGTATGCGGATGAAATGTCCTTTACAGCCTTCGGGAACATTGATGCGGATGAGATATTCAGGCAGTTCTGGAACGCTCCGCTCATGTTCGTGACTGTCTCAGGGATATTGCCTGTCTCTCTAAGACCCGAGCATCCTGAATAAATATTGGAGATATCTGTCAGGTTGCTCGTCTTTGACATGTCCGCCACCTTTGTGAGGGTCGTGCAGTTTGCGAAGGTGCCGGACGCCGACTTCAGATTTACAGGAAGCGTATCCGCACTCTCAAGCGCTGTACATCCGGAGAAGGCATCGTTCATGAACTTCAGGTTCTTACACTGGAAATATTCAGGTGTCTCTACAAGAGCCGTGTCATCCTTAAATGCGGAGCGCATCGTCTTCACCGTCTTCGGGAGCGGTGAGCAGTAGACAAGGTTCTTATTGCCCTTGAACCAGTTGTCGATATCGGTAAGGTCAATCGTGTCATCGATATACACGTGCGTATATTTGAGTCCAGCCCAGGGAAGAGACGAGCCAAGGTTCTTTACGGCTCCGGAGCCTGAAAACTCAAGGTCTCCGTTCTTATAGAACGTCACTTTTACATTGTCCTTATCCCCGTACCCGATATTTGCGGAGGACTCTTCCTGTCTTGTAATCGGAACGACCACCGTCGACGTATAACCCTGAGAGGAGACATCAACCGTGCAGCTTGCGCCGTTTGCGTCTGCACGCTGTGAGCTTACAGTGAAGTTCTTTATCCTTACCACAAGTCCGTCCTGCGTTGTGCCGGAAACATGAAACATTCCGCGTGTAAAGATTCCTTTTGGCGGAACCTTGCCGACAAACTCGGCGGATATTTTCACTACTGGCTTATCTTTCGCTCGAATAGAGCTTACGCCCTGAAGGACAACGGCGAGGGCAACTATGACTACAATGCCGATGATTATATATATGTTTTTTATTTTTTTTCTTCCATACATCTTTAACCCCTCCGCCTCAATCAAATCTTCAGGTCTTCATCGTCGTCATCGTCTCCTGCGCTCTCGGGCTGCTGGCTCTCGTCGTCTGTCTCATCATCTGTCTCATCCGCGACATCTTCTGTTGCTTCTGCTTTTGCCTTGAGAGCGGCAAAGCCGTCGTCATCGTCCTCATCGGCGAAATCATCCATCTCATCATCCTCAAATGCCGCGCTCTTCTCCTCTTTCTTTTCTTCTTTCGCTGTACTTTCCACCGGATTTGCGTTCCATTTTTCTCTCTTTTTTGAGAGGAATTTGTTAAGCGCGTTTCTGTGAGCCTCTTCAACCTGTGCGTCATTGTCCACGTTAATCATGGAAAGCGCAGTTTCGTAGTCCCCGTCGTATTCGGTGATGTAGTCATACGCCTTCTTGATGAAAGCGCTCATGTGGGTGTTGTCCTTGTAGATGTCGGCGAGCTGTTCAAGCGTGTTTTCGATTGAACCTGTTGCCTTAAACGCCTCTGTGAAGTTCTCTATGTAGTCCTCATCGAGAAGCTTCTTTTCTTCTTGATTATCACTTTTTGCTGCTTTTTTAAGCGAGACAAAGAGCACGATGCCGATTGCGATACACGCCGCCGCTGCTCCTATCAGTGCCATTACCATATTGTCCATTATTTTTCCTCCTTATTTTTTAAAGTTTTCAAGGACGCGGTCAAGCGTGCTGTCTATCTGGTCCAGACTCGCATTCGGTGCGAAGTACGCGCGTGCTGTCGTCTGCTGCTGCGTCGGGCTGATAAAGAACTTGATGTCCCCAAACTTTGTGTTCAGCTTTCTAAGTACCTTGTCATTTACAACGGTGTTTTTTGACACCTCTACGCTGCAAAGCATGTCTCCCACCCTGATTGCCACATCAAGCTCTCCATCCTTGAACGAGATGATTGTCGCGTTTGCGGCGTGCTTCTCTTCCACTCCCGCATCCTCATCCTCATTCTTCTTGTAATACTCGAAAATTTCATCCGGGGTGATGATGTGCCCGATACTCTTGAGCTTTGATTCAAGCTCGGACACATATCCCTGGCTCTTCATCGTCTCTTTCTCTACCTTTGCGGAGACCTTTGTGTTCATCTCCTTCTTCAGAGCCGTGATGTCCTGCTCTTTCTCCGTGATTACGTCGGAGAGGCGCTTGATTTTTGCATCCCGCTCGGACACCACATTTTTCATTTCCTTTTCAACCGACGCCTTTTGCAGCGTGAGCTGTCTGGTCTTCGCCTTCAGCCTTGCAATCTCATCCTCAGTGTCCGCGTCAGATGACGACGGCGCCACGTTCAGCCTGTCCTGCAGGTATGAAATCTGTTTCGCAAGGTTCTGCATGTTCATGATGTCCTTGGTGTTCTGCTCTTCATACTTCTTTACTCTTTCATCTGCCTCTTCTTTTATCTTTTTAATTTTTTCTTCTGTCTTTTCCTTCTCTCTTTCAAACTCCTCTTCTCTCTCTCTAAGCTTTTCCTCCCTGTCTTTCAGCTCAGCCTTTGAGCTTTCCATCTCTTTCTTCAGATTTTCAATTTCCTTTTCCTTCTCTGAAAGGGTGTTTTCTCTTTCGGTGAGCTTTTTCGCCTGCTCGGACATGATGTTCTGCATCTCCATCGCGAACTTTTCGCTGTCCTTTTTGTCAAGCGTGTCGCTCCACTCTTCCTTGCAGGAGGCGACGGCGGCAGCAAGGGACGCGATTGCATCCTCAACGTCGGTCGGCGTGTACTTGTACGGGAAAACATCCGCCTTGACGGTGAAGAGTTTGGTGTTTTTGTCGTACTTTGATGTCAGGTCGCTGTAAGACGAGCGCGCATGCGATACATACATGGCGCCTGTCTCGTCGGTCGCGGGTACTATTGCGGAGAGCTCGATGTCGGCATCCTCACTGTGGAGGACGGCCATCATGTCTGTCTCCTTATCTTTGAACCTGAACATCGGAAGACCCCTTGAATTTTCAGAGATTTCAGCCCCGTACTTTTCAGCCAGGCTCTCGAACCTCTCCTTTGCGTAAGCTGTGTCCTCCGCCTCAATCGTCTTTGCGTCTTCCTCGCTTGCGACGGCCGCATGATACTTGTCGTCTACCGTCTTGAGCTCCACCTTTGTCGGGTCGTAGTCCTCCTCCTTGTGCGTGCCCTCTACGTCAAAATTGACGCATCTCTTCTCAAAATCAGGGACAATCTTTTTAATGATTGCGATGGCCCGCGCGATTACGGACTTGACCGTGGCGGCATCGTCAATTTCGACCGGAAGAAACTTTACAAATGTGAGTGTTGGGGATGTGAAATATACAGAATATCCATTGTCTGAATATTTTTCGTTTGTCTCTGACTGCCACTCAGCGGCATCAATCTCAGAGACGCGGTATTTATACTCCTGTGTGGCCTTAATCTTTACATTGAAGCGTTTCTCTCCGCTCTGCAAAATATCGATGCGAAGATTAACGCCAAGAGCTCCGGCATCTATGTGCCCGGAGATTGACTTAGATGTGCCTGAATCATCCCCTTCCATCTTAAAGCCGTCTCCAAGAGACGAATAAATATCGCTGCAAAAAGCAAGTGCGTGTTTGTCCATGTATTTTTGTGGCGAAGTCCGCCACTCCTCCTCTCCTTTAAAAAAGTCTATACACAACGTCATCTTTAATATGCAAAAAAAAGAGAAAAAAACGCGGAGAAAGTTAGAGATTACAAAGAAAACCGCCCGGGAGTTCCCCGGGCGGAGATGCGTTTATTCACTTTGCTTCTGTGAAATAAAGAAAATCTACAACCGGGCGCTGTTCTCCCGCCGCCGGTGTATTTAAAAGCTTCCCATTAAACACGAGAGACGAGCTTCCGCCGCCGTCAAGACTTCTTGCATAGTTGCACCCGAGGTCAGAAAACAGGTCTTGCAAATCCTGGAATGAGAGCCCGCCTGTATATGCGGCGGTTCCTGCTGTGATGATGTAATACTCGCCCGGTTCTACGCACCCGATTGCCGTGCGCGGATATGTGCCACCGTTAATCTGTGCGGACGTGGATACGCGCTGGCTGTTCTGAATGAGCAGCGGGTCTGCCGTTCCCCATGTCGCGATGACGCCTTTATCCACAAGCTCCTGTGCGGATGTTCCCGCTTCCGGAGTGAAAAGGTTTCCGTCTGACAAGAGGCATACCTCTTTTCCGTTGGCTGATGACCCGCTGATGACCTGGCCCTTGTTTATAAATACGGATGCGCACGCCGGCTGCCCTGTCTCATAAGAGAAATAGCTGCCGTTCGTTATCAGCGCCGCGCCGAGCCTCTCCCCTGCGTCTGTCGGAAGCTCCCGCGTTCCGCCGAAATCTCCATAAGAAAAGTCCTGTCCCATCTGCACCGCCGGGTCCTTTACAAGAACGCGGGTAAGGAGGAATGTCTTCCCGCTGTCCTCAGTGAAGCGATTTGTATAGATGAAGAGTCCCTTCCCGGAGTAATGCCACTCCGCTTTTTTTGCTTCCTTTCTCAGCGCCTTTTCCTTATCTTCGAAGCTGCTCCCCGGATTTGTCTTCTTCGGCAGCTTAAATGCAATGCCCTTTGGCACGTTTTTGTCTGTGAGATACTTGGCGCAGATATAACCGCCGTTATCAGCAATCTTGGCCCAGCCGGAATATGCCGATTCCACCTTAATTTTTGTGCCTGCCGGAACGGTCTTTATGACGGCACCGTCCTTTGGCGCGTTTCTGATGTTTACGCTTGTGGTTGTAATCATCTCGGAGGAGTCTGTCGTCTCCTGACTTTCAGTGTCCGCCTCAGTATCGGGCGTCTGTACTGTCGCGCTTGCGGCGGATGCGGCGATGGTCGGCGCCGTGAGAGAGATGGATGCACCAAAAAGAAGTGTCCTTACATATTTGTAATTTTTCATAAAATAAGCGCAAAAAAACACGATTTGTGCGGCGCTTTGCCTCCTTTCTTTGAAGGAAAAATTTAATTATTTTGAGTTAGAAAATTTGCAGGCCTCTTGCTTTTTAAAATATTTTTTGACACCTCTTTCCTTGCCAGATTTGAGCTTTCCTGCGCTTTTAATATGCAAAACAGGCATAAAAAAGCTGGCGGCATTTGGCCGCCAGCTGAAACAATTTTCAGTATTCTTTACGCATCTTTCTTGCGAAAAGGCTTAAAAATCATTTTTTATTCTTCTTTCTGATTCTTACAACGACAAACCCGGCAACGATTGCGCCCATCGCGATAACAGCAATGATGCCCGCGATGTTGTTATTGTCTCCTGTCGGAACAGGGGTATTGGTCTCCGCCTGAACGTTTCCGGTTGCATCTGCTTCCGTGTCTGCCTCAGTGTCAGCCTCGGTTTCCGCCTCAGTCTCCTTCGGCTCTGGTGTCGGCGTCGGTGTCGGAGACGGTGTCGGGGTCGGAGTCGGCGACGGTCTTGTGTCATTGACCGTGCAATAGTGGATTTCCTGCGTCATGTCTCCATCAACACCAACGATTGTGTATGTAACCTCATAAGTCCCCGGCTGCATATTATCAACCTCGGAAGTGTCCATGGATACAGAGCTTACATACTCATCGTATGTGCATTTCGGCTCGGTCGGGATATCATCACCGTAGTCAATCTCGATGTCTCCAAGACCCTTTACATGCTTTGCCAGCTCCGGCTTGACAGATACCGGAACGCTCGCCTCATGCTCCGCTCCCTTGTCATCCTTAAATGTATATGTTGCGGTGTATGTTCCCGGGGTCTTTGCATCGACGCTGCTGATATCGGTGTTGATTGAGCCTGTATCGATGTGCGAAACATCGGCGAGAACCGAATCGCCGGACGGAAGCGTATCGCCCTCCGTGATTACGATATCCGGAATGGCCGAGATGGAATCGGAAACCTGCTTGTTATACTCCTGCCTTTCGAGGTTTCCCTGATACACCTTGTATCCTCCAAACCCTCCAGCTGCGCAGACCGCTGCGACAACAACTGCTATAAGTGCTTTCTTCTTCTTCATATACTTTTTTTCTGGGGCAAGCCCTGTGCCTGCCCCAGGTCCTCCTTTCTATTTTTTAATTTTTTGGACTTCTCTTTCTAATGAACACCCCGGCGATTGCCGCTGCCGCCGCTGCCATTGCCGCAGCGATGCCTGCAAATACCGGACCATTGTTATCGCCTGTCTGCACCTTTCCGGTGCCGGTTACAGACGAGTCTCCCTTGGCTGTTGCGTCGGAAGAACCAGTGTGTGCTCCGATTGCGTCAAGCTGCTTCTCTGCCTCTTTCACGAGAGCCTTCACATCGTCAATCGTGGATGCGGAGTTAATCTTGTCGGTGTAGTCGTTCAGGATTTTGGTGGCTCCGTCGGATGGCTTTGTGATGTAGTTCTTCAACTCTGCGATGCCTGCCGCTCTTGCTTCCTCAACGGTTGTTGCTCTGTCAAGGTCGGTTGATGTAGAGGTGTTTGCGGTTGCCTCATTTCCTCCACCTGACGCTCCGTCTCCGCCGGAAGCAGTACCGTTTGTTCCGTCATTCACATGTCCGCCAACCGCATCGATGAGCTTTTCGCCTTCATTCAGATATTTCTTTACGTCATCAATTGATGTTGCGTAGTTAATCTTGTTCTTGTACTGCTCAAGAATCTTGTTTGTGCTGTCGGACGGCTTGTTTGCATAATTGGTGAGCTGCGCGATTGCGGAAGCCCTTGCCTGCTCAATCGTGGTAGCCGAATCAAGCGGAAGCGTTCCGTTTGCTGCGTCGGCATTCATGATGGAGTCGACATTGCCCTTTGCCGTCTCATAAATGCTTTCCATCGCATTCGCGTCGGTGGCCCTTGAGATGCTGCGGAGAGCTGTATCAACAAAGCCCTTTGCCTTCTGTTTCGATGCCTCAGATGCGAAGGTAGTATCCATCAGCTTATTCACCTTGTCGGTATATACCTTCCTGACTGCTGTAAGGTAAGCGTTCTTGAAGTTTGTCTCTGCTTCCTGATAAATTCTGTCGCACTCATCTACACTTCCTGCCTTTGATACAGCTGCCATGGCGTTTGAGATAATGCTTCTCATATCGTCATTTACGTACTGAACGTCAGCGGTCTGCTGCAGAGCGGAGAGCTTTGACAGAGCACTCGACTTTGCGCTTGCGAGCGCAAGGGATGCTGCTGTCTTCTTCTCATTGACCGTTCTCACGACTGTGTCGACGTTGGTCTTGAAGGTGCTCTTTGCAGTGCTGATTTCTGATTCAGAGGTGGCTGCGGAAACAGCTCTCTTTGCAGAGGAAACAACCGGTTCAAGCGCGGATGCAATATCTGCATCGCCTCCAGACTGAGTAGATGCATAAGAGTCAATGTAAGTAAGAGCCTGATTCCTTGCGTCTTCAAGCTGCTTCTTTGACTGGTTCTGAGAGACGAGAGTATTTACATCTGCCTTTGCCTTATCAACAACTGCCTTTACGCCGTCCGGAGATGTGGCTGCATCTACATCGTTCTTTGCCTTGCTTACGATGTCTCCCGCCTTGACCTTTGAGTCTGCGTCAGATACGGATGCCAGAAGTGCGTCAAGCTCTTTGCCTGCGTCCTCCTTTGCTTTTTGAAGCTTTTCCTGCTCCTCTCTTCCCTTCTCACTGTCGGATACAGCTTTCTGATAAGAAGCGTAAATATCTACCTTTTTGTCTCCGGTGATGTCTGCGCCGCTGAGGGTCTTGAAGTATGTCTTAAACCCTTTCGCATCATTCAGGAGCGCCTTCGCGGCAAACTCTGTAAGCTGCAGTGCGTCCTCCTTCTTCTTTGCGGAGGTCTTTGCAATGGCGTCAAGAACCGATGTGGTGTCTGCATCCTGGGAGAGGCCCTTCAGGTTGTTAATGACATCTCTTACGGAAGCGAAGTTCTTGTCAATTCCGTCAAGAGATGAAAGCGTGTTGGAGACAGTCGTATCAATCTTCTTGAGCGCGTCAGCGTCCTTTGCGGAATTGATTCTGTCTTCGAACACCGGAACGAGAAGCTTTGTGAAGTCGCTCGGATAACCATCCGCCTTCTTCTTCATATCATCCACGGCCGTCTTCTTGAGAGTGTCGATTGTCTCTGTGTTTTCATCAACAATGCCCTGAATTGCCTTCTGCCCTGCTGTGAGTGCCGCATGGGACTCGTCAATCGTCTTCGCCGCCTTGATGGCTGCGGTGGCCTTGTCATACTCGGTCTTTGCAAGTGCCTTTACGGAATCGTTCTTAAAGGTGAGCGCTCCATAATACTTTGCAAGTGCGTCAAGGTCTGCGCTCTTTGCATTGTCAATGGTCTGCTTATCTGAGAGTGCTTTGAGCTTGTCCGGCAGAGCATCGGTGATTGTCTTCATCTCAGCTTCGGTCGACTTCTTGTTGATTTCAGACACAGCGTTTTCAACGGTACTCTTCCACTCGTCGAGATATGTACCGATGAGCATCGAAGAATCAATACCTCTTGCGACACCCTCATACTTCTTTCTGAGAGCGGCAACCTGAGCGTTTGCCTCAACTGTGCAGGTGAAATCCTTGGAAGCAGTCTCGCCGTTTGTTCCCTGTACGTTCATCGTGAATGGGTAGCTGCCCTCTTTCGATGTGTCAATCTTTGATGTGTCAAACGAGACGCTTGATACATATGTCTTGTCAAATGTGACATTTTCAAATGTCGGGACAGCGTCGCCTACGGCAATCGTTGTATCCCCTGCTCCTGAGACATACGACAGAAGGTCCACTGTCTGCGGAGCGTCCGCGGCATTTGCATCCGCCTCATCAGCTTCCTCATTCATTGCGAGAGCCGGAGCTGCCTTTGCGGCCGCCGCCTGCGGTGCTTCTGTCTGTGCTGCCGTCTCCTGCGTGGCGGATTCCTCAGGCGCGTCAGTGTCTGCCTGCGGCTTTACATATGCTGGTTTCACAATACCTGTTCCCGGCATAAGCTGGGCATCAATATCGGCAAGGGTCGGGGTTGATGCGAACATCTCATCCGCTGTCTTCTGCACGTCTGCCCCGTCGTTCAGGAGCGCAAGCCGAAGTTCCTTACCTGCCTTGTCCGCCTCGTCTCCAAAGACCTTCTCGAATGCAAGAGCCGTGTAATATTTCACGCTCTTTGCCATATCGCTGTTGTCCGAGTAAGCCGCATCGATATTGGAGAACAGCTTCGTCTCAAACTCATCAAGCGTCATGGATGATACCGGAGAGGTCGCATCGTTTATCATTGTCGTGATAATGTTCTGTACCTTGTCGGCCTCATCGCCGAACGTCTCCTTGTCAAGAGAGACCTCGCTTAGTCTGTCAGCAAACGCGGCAGCGTCAGCACCATCGCTCTCTGTCCCCTCCGTGACCGGCTCTGTCTTTTCAGTCTCCTGAGCCGCAGGAGCATTTTCCGTCGCAGCGTCCTGAGCGGCGGCATCTGCGTCAGTCGGCGCGGGCACCTGGTCAGTTGCATCCGCTGCGAGCGGGGCCACCGTCGGAGCAGTCAGAGAAATTGACGCTCCAAACAGCAGCGCTTTAATGTATTTGTAATTTTTCATAATGAAAATTTTCCTCCTTTTTATATTTTTTTTGAAAACTAATATAAGTATCTGGGCGGCTTATTCCGGATATATCCTTACGCCCTGTACCACAAACCTTGTTGAAGTGTCCCCGGTACATGTGGAAAGCGTCACAAAATTGTCAGTCTCGATAAACGGCTTTGTGTAAAGGTCCTTCCAGAGTGAGAGGCCTTTCATCTTGTCTCCGTACTCTATTGTTTCCTTGCCCGGTCCTTTAATCAGCGTGTATGTGCTTCCATCAACAGGCGCCGTATATACTGAAAAGATTTGATATTTATAATCTCCCTGCGGTGTGAGTATCCAGAAGTATTTGCTTGCGTCCATTGTTTCCTGTGTCTTGTACTGTTTAAGCTTTCCGAACATGCTGCCGTTTTTCATGTTGTGTCCATAAACTATCGTGTTCTGGTCTGAAAAATCCGGAGAGTTCGCGGCGTCTATAAAAATTGTGCCTGCAAAGTTATCTTCCTTCTTGTATGTTCTGTGAAGATAAAAGTCATTGTCCTTTGCATGAACAATCGGGTAGTTGATATCCGGTATGGCCTCCATATAAATCCATCCGACAACGTCCTCATTGATTGCTTTGAGCTGATTGAAATCAACGCTTATCGGCGCGTTCCATGTCTTTACTGCTCCTTCGCTCTCCCCTTCTGTGAGCTTTTGCACTTCCTCTTTGTCAGGGTCCCTCTCCTTCACAACCATGTTTGAAATGTTTGCGTACTCATCAGACCCTGCCTTGTATTCCATGAGAATCTTATAGAGCTTGAAGCCTGCAACCGCCATGACGGCGATGGCCACAATAAGAATGATTACCGACAGGACATCTCCAAACGTCGTCTTCTTTTTCTTCTGACTTTTTGCCAATTTTCATCCCCTCCCCTCTCTTTAACTGTTGAAGAAGCTGGAGAGGTATGAGTAGATGGCAACGTTTGTTGTGTCGGAGTAATTGATTGTATCCACACATTCGAAGCCCTGCTGGACCAGGTAATTGTAAAGGTCGATGAACGGGATATCGAGGCTGTTATACATAGCCGTGTTGAAATTCATGATGTCTCTGTTTGCAATCGCGCTGTCAGAAGATACAGGCCCTACTGATACGAAATACACCTTCGCTCCTCTGTCCTGCCACTTCTGCGCCTGCTCATTGATTGTGGCGGCATAGTTTGAACTCTGGTATAAGTCATTCAGACCAAGGTTGATAAAGACCTTTGTATTCTTTCCGACGCTCGCATCTACGTCGCTGAAGGCGGATGTCATAAAATCATAATCTCCGCTGCTGCTGCACTTCCAGATTGTGCCGTCAGAATTATCTTCCTGCGACATAAGTCCGTTAAATCTTGAATCGCCGATGAAGATGTACTTCACGCCATCCTTCTTTTTATTTGCCTCTTCATTTGTTATTGTGTTTGCAAACTCCGTTTCGTAAGAGGTCTCCGGCGGCTGCGTAGGTTCAGGCGTCGGACTCGGCGTGTTCGTCGGGGTCGGCTTTGGCGTCGAGGTTGGAATCGGGGTTGCCGTCTGCGCCTCTGTCGCCACCTCCTTCTCTGTGTCCGGCGGGGACGGGGTTATTGTATCGACGGGCGCCGATGTGGCGAGCGTCTCATCCTGCTTGTTTTTGTTTGCCCCACATCCGGCAAGCAGGACCCCGGCTGAGGCAAACAGCGCAGGATAAATCAAAATTTTTTTGTTCAACTTTTTTCCCTCCTGTTTTGATAAAGTAGAACCTGAGCAGGTTGTCATTGATAATATGCAAAATTGGCCACCAGAAAATAAGGCCGCAAAACAAACCAAAGCCTGCACATTTTCCTCTAATTAATATGCAAAATGTCAATACAAAACGCTGCACAGGACAAAGAAAAAGCCGGGGAAATATCCCCGGCTCTCTTCTTTTTAATCTATCTTTTCAATTCTTGGAAAATATTTAAACTCCGCTTTTGCAATTATCTTTTCTTTTTCTACAAAAGGATGTTCCCAGTACCGCGAATCAAAGGATTCATTTCTGTTGTCTCCCATCACAAAGTACGCGCCTTTTGGAACATTGTATGTCTTGCTTTTTTCTTTTTCCATCGGCTCCTTTGTGAATGAAAGGCTCGTCTCCTTTCCGTCTGCATAAACCTTCCCGTTTTTTATCTCTATTTTTTCTCCTGGAAGACCTATGACGCGCTTTATTAAGATTGTCCCCGGGCTGTCAGGCGAATAGAAAACAATAACATCATATCTTTTTGGCTCTCTTTTTCCCCTGTATGCCAGCCTGTTTCCTAAAAATCTGTCTCCTTTCATGAGCGTGTTTTCCATTGATTCTGACGGAATGAACCCGTTGAAAACCACGGTCCTCTGAAGGATTGCCAGTGTCAAAAGGCATACCGTGAAAACTGTAAGGCTTCTTACAGCCGAGTGCCGCAAAGACTTCTTTTTGTCCATCTTTTCTCCTTTTTTACAGCATCTTTATCAATATAAATACAGCCAAGCAGATACATACAATCGAAAATATCAACGTCGCCCTGCCACTGCTTGCATGAACTTCATTTGCAGCAAGGCCGGGGTCCGTAAATCTAAATAAACATCTGCCAGATTTTAGCATTTGGTATTCTATTTCATATTCTTTATCTTCATCTATCCTTTTCTTGTTTTTATATGAATGCGTTCTGCCTCTCACTATTCCCTTATCTGTATAGCAATCACCATAATAACGTGTTGTATATGTTCCAATATTTTTCCCGTTCAAAAGTGCTTTTCCTTCAACCCATTCACCTTTACTGGAAGAGCTGGACATTGCCTGTAATCTGCTGATACAGAAGAAAATAATCGCAACAACAATGATGAACCGACGGACAATTTTTTTTAAATTAAAAAAAATTGGCCGCGGTTTCTAAATTCGCGAGATTTTGTGAAACATCTCGCAGGGCAAACATATATACCCTATATCTCATGTTATTGAGATTACTTAAAGCCGCTCAGGCGGCTTTTTTGCCGCATACGTCTGCAGCGCATACGAGACCGCCGCTTGCACTAAGACGCAGATATTCGAGTCTTGTGGCTCTTCTGTCTCTGACGGCAAGCTTCCTGCCTAGTCCTCCCTTATGGAATTTAAACCGTACGGGAACTTCTTCCCTTGGCTTGCCTTTCTTGTACATGGCCCTATATGAAACGACGTTTGTTGTCTTATAGAGGAAAGACAAATCTTTACACTCCTTAAACGCGTTCGGATACTCCTTGCGGATGATGTTCCCGGCGCCGTTTATGTCAGCATTTATGAGAATGCCATCTTTGGACCTGTAGAGACCGCGCTTTATCCGTTTGCCGGAGAAGGCGCAGCTTTTGCTTTCTTCGTCTCCAAACGTAGGAATTTGGTCCATGTCCA
>Ga0256406_1005830_pt1 | contig 12808 bp, 7 predicted proteins | sample RumenRJG_03DNA_FD_185986 | JGI IMG/M metagenome (GOLD analysis project Ga0256406, IMG submission 185986) | Bovine rumen microbial communities from Lethbridge, Alberta, Canada - RJG_03 | ecosystem: Host-associated > Mammals > Digestive system > Stomach > Rumen | place: Canada: Alberta | collected...
TGCGGATGTCCTCAGCGCTGCCTTCGCTTTCACCAAAGGCAATCCAGTCGAGGTTCACGTAGTCGCTTGTCACCAGCACCTTGAGCACGTGTTCGCCCTCGGTGAGTTCCTTGGTGGTCGTTCCCTTGAAGGTGCCGTAGATGTCAAAATCCCCGGTGCCCGTGAGCGCGAGCGTGTCGGTAATCGGCTCGTCGTCCATGAACAGGCGCACGCCCGTGTTGTCCATGCCGCTAGCGTAACTGAGCTCGAAGGGGAGCTTCCCGCCGGCCTGCACGTTCACGGTGTATTCCAGCCATTCGCCCTTCTGCGTGTAGCCCACGGCAAATCCGTCGCCGTTTTTCACGATGTCCACGCGGTCTTCGCGGTATTCGCCGCCCTGGTTCTTGGTATCCACGTCGTAGTAGGCCTTGCCGGCACCGCCCACGTCGTAGTTTTCGAAGTCGATGAAGTTGGCCGTGCCCTCGACCTTAGCGCCCACCACCGGCACGTCGCATTTTGCCTCAGGGTCGCTGAGTTTCGCCTTGCAGAACGGACCCTGCGGAAAGGAAGTCTTGCTGTCCTCGAATTCCCAGTAGTCCGCCTCGAAATCGCCCGCGAACACGAAGAACACGTCGTGCTTGCCGACCGCACCGGTCAGCGGCACTGTCACCAGGCCGTCAGCGCTAAATTCCGCCTTGCCGACGATTTCGCCATCCACTTTGTCCAGGCGGACGGTGATGCTCGACGCCTTCTTGACGCTCAACACCGACGCCGAGAAGCTTTCCGCGCCCGCGTCGCCGAATTCCACGCCGCTAATCTTGGTGTATTTTCCTTCGGAAAGGTTGGTGATGACCGTATTGCCGGCGGTACCACTCTTGCGGACTCTCACATCTTCGCCCCACGACATGGTTTCCGCTTCCACGCGCTTGTACGGGTCGAAATCTTCCAGCTGGGCCACGCCATTGTCCGGCCAATAGTCAATTTTTTGAATCGTGCCGTCGGCGTTGTACTTCATTTCGGAAAGGCCGACAGAACGACGCTCCTTGTGTTGGTATTTCTGGCCCATCTTCTCGGACTTGTAACGCCAAAGTTCGTAATTCAGGCCGAAAACGTAGGATTTCCCCTTGAAATCGATGATACCCGGGTGGTTTCCGTTACTGCGCGAAGAATGCGGCATAATGTCGCCCTTGTAGGTCCAGGGGCCCGTAATCTTGTCGCTCATGGCATACCCGATACCTTCGGCACAGCAGGTTGATGCGAAAGTCATGTAGTAATTGTTGCCGTGCTTATAGACCCAGGGCCCTTCCTGGTAATCCTTGATCTTGGGGTAGGTGACGATGGAGCCCTGAGTACTAATCATGTCCTTGTTCAACTTGATCATGTACAATTCGGGGTTGCCCCAGTACATGTAGGCCTGTCCGTCGTCGTCAATCCAGACGGTAGGGTCGATATCGTTCCAGTGCTCGCGCTGCCAGACCAGGGCCTTGTTCAAAGGTTCCTTGAAGGGGCCGTAAGGGTTGTCCGCCACCAAGACGGAAATGCCGTTGCCGTGAATGGGGACGTACATGAACCACTTGCCGTCGCGCTCGATGACCTGTTCTGCCCAGGCCCCGTTGGTTTTTGAGGTCCACTTGATGTCGCCCAGGCTCGCTACGGCACCGTGACTGGTCCAGTTGACCATGTCCGTGGAAGTGTGCAACAGCCAGTCGTACATCATGAACCCGTCGGCATTGTCCTCGTCGTGGGTCGTGTACAGGTAAACCGTATCCCCGTGAACATAGGGCGCCGGGTCCGCCGTATAGTTCGTCGTGATTACAATTTTCTGAGCGAAACCCGTACAAGCCAAGGCCAATACGGAAGAAACGAATAAGATATTTTTCATCTTAATCTCCAAACATGTTTTACACCAGAGATAAAGATATATCGCAAAAAGCCCCGCGGAACGCCCCGGGATTAACTTATCATTGACAATTTTACAAAAGCGGACACCCCTTAAAAACCCAAATCATCATGCCGGATTGTGTTCGGCTTTCTGAAAGTCCATGATGAATTTTTCTCCATCAACCTCTTGCGGTATAGAAAAAAGATATTGACTTTTACTGTATATTAATTGTAGATGGTTTCACGGATTCCGTAAATAACCTCGAAATTCTACACCCATAATTTAGTTTTTTTTTCACACAAATTGTCCCCTCCGGCTATTGACAGGGGAGTTCAATTTATATATATTAGTGTTCAAATGAGCAAAAGAAGTCGGGGCTCTGTCGGGCTGTTCCGGCCCCGAATCAGCCGTAAATTGCTGGATTGTAAATTTACGGGGAAAGCCGAATTTTTAATGTAAAAATTTGCGGGAAAAGGTTGTTTTACTCAAAATAAATTTGCGGGAAAAGAAAAATTTATGTATATTTAGACATGTTCGGGGGATAAAATATGCCGAAATTTACATTTAAACGCAAAATATACGCAAAAATGCTTGAATGGAAGTCCGAAAGCAAGGGGCGGACTGCCTTACTTATTGAAGGAGCCCGCCGAATCGGGAAATCCACCATTGTCGAAGAATTCGCCATTAGGGAGTACGAAACATACATCCTTATCGACTTCAATAAGGCCTCCGAAGAAGTCAAATCCCTGTTCGACGACCTCATGGACTTGGACTTCATTTTCCTGCGACTACAGGCGATTTTCCACAAGTCACTGAGACTTCGCAAATCAGTAATCATCTTCGACGAAGTCCAAAAATGCCCCAACGCGCGGCAGGCCATAAAGTACCTGGTCGCAGACGGACGCTACGATTACATCGAAACGGGGTCGCTCATCAGCATCAAGAAAAACACGGAAAGTATCACCATTCCCAGCGAAGAAGACCGACTACAAATGTACCCCATGGATTTCGAGGAATTCCGCTGGGCAATGAATGACGATGTGACCATACCCACGTTGAGCAAGTTCTTCGAAAGGAAGTTGCCGCTCGGTGCCGCACTCAGGACGACCATGCGCGGCCTACGGCTTTATGCGCTAGTCGGCGGAATGCCACAAGCCGTCGTCGAATATCTAGAAACAAACGACCTGCGCAAGGTCGATGCTATCAAACGTAAAATCATAAAGCTTTACACCGAAGATTTTTTGAAATTGGACCCGTCAGGGAATATGTCAAAACTGTTTGAAAGCATTCCCGCACAACTCAGTCGTGGAGCGAACCGCTACGTGACATCTAGCATCATTGGAAAAGTCGGAAAAGCTGGAGAAAACAGCCTGCTGCAACAACTCGAAGACAGCAAAACAGTGAATGTCTGCTACCATTGCGACGATCCCAATGTGGGCATGGCCCTGACACAGAATCAAGAGCGGTTCAAATTATTTGTCTGCGACACGGGGTTGTTCGTGACACTTGCATTTTGGGACAAAAACTTTACCGAAAATGTCATTTACGAACGAATGCTTTCGGATAAACTGTCCGCAAACCTGGGCTACGTTTACGAGAATCTTGTGGCTCAGATGCTAACGGCCAAGGGCGATAAGCTTTTTTACCACACCTGGGCACAAGACGAAAAACACAATTACGAAATTGACTTCATCCTTTCGCGCGGGAAAAAGATTTGCCCTATCGAAGTCAAGTCCTCCGGATACAGGACACACGCTTCGCTCGACGCCTTCTGTGAAAAGTTCAGCGAACGGATACAAGACCGCTACCTGATATACACCAAGGACCTGGGCCACAACGAACAGGTGCAGCATATCCCGACCTGTTTTACCATGTTCATTTAACAAAACAATCGAGTTTATCGAGAGATTCAGTAACGTGAAAGTGAGTGTCGCGACAAAAGGATGCAAGGCGAGAGAGCGCAAAAAACTTGTTTTTGCATTATCGAGCCGCAGCTACGGACGTCGTAGACGTCAAAACGCTTGCGTTTGGGCATGTCCGAACGCAGCCGTAGACGCCTTTAGGCGTCCATTTTGTAGTTCTTGCGGGTGGAATTTTTCTTATTGAACTTTTTGGACATAATAACCCTCAATAGCATCCCGTACGGAATGCCGATTTTTTGATTTTTTGTTTAAAATTTTACAGTTAAATGTGGACTGCTAGGTTACTCAACCATTACGCAGCGGACGGAAAAGCCATGGGTTTTGTAAGTATCCTGCGAACCTTGAGTCGTCGACGACGTTCCCTGGAACCCAACTTGCGATGTAAGAGGAAAATCTAAAAAGCCCTCTGCAGGATAATGCCAATAAATAACTTCATCGACCCTTCTAAAAGAATGATCCCAAAGATACCCAGCACCAATAAGGCTATAGCCACTATCATTGCTACCGCCAAAGCGACCAGCACGGGTTCCCTTTACACCATCTTCATTGTTATCAGCATGCACCACAATGTAGTAGTCATTATAAGTCAACAGACGCCAGCCACTGGGGCAAATTCCCTGGTGGTTCGGCTTGATTAAATCGGCACAGCTTTCGGTGTTGCAACGGCTCGGCAACTGCATCATTTCTGCCCACTGGTATAGGCCTCCGTACTTGTTGCAGTTAGCAGTATCGTTTTTGTAACAGTAGCGTTCTATTTTAGAATCATCTTCTTGATCCTCAAAGCCCCAAACGAATTCGCCGACATTCAGGTTTTCGGCCATCACCTTGATTGCGGCAGCCTTGCCCGCCGTGTCTTCACCAGTAATTTGTATGTAATAGTATTCACGGTTGTCGCGGGTGTCAACAAATATTTTGTACTCACCCTTACGCCACAAGGATCCATTGAATGCAATCGTTCTATCGTAAGAGCTACTACTCGACTGCTCAGCCACGCTGCTGCTCGAAGCAACAACACTCGAAGAAGACTGCTTAACTTCTTCACTGCTGCTCGACTTCGGCGTAACACTGGAGGAAGAAGATTTCACAGCGCTGCTGCTAGATTCTTCTTTTTTGACAGAAGAACTGCTCTTGTCGCCATCAACGGAGCTAGAAGAATTCTTAGTTGTTGCCGAAGAGCTAGATTCCTTCGCATTCATCTCGCTAGAAGAAGACTTGCCCTTATCGGCGCTCTTTTGCGAGCTAGAAGAATTTTTAGAAACCTCACCGCTACTGCTCGAAACTTCCGCAATCGGGTCAGGGTCGGCACTGCTGGAACTGCTGTCGCACGCAGTAAATACAGCAAAGACAAGAGCCATGGCAAGAAGTATGGATTCCCTACGCTTCGCTTCGAGAATGACAGGCCAAGAATGACGCAATGTAAAAATCTTCACAGAAGACCTCCAGTAACCTCAAAAAATCTACACCCCAAATTTAGTTTATTTTCACACAAATTGTCCCCTCCGGCTATTGACAGGTGCTTTCAATTTATATATATTAGTGTTCAAATGAGCAAAAGTGGTCAAAAAATCAATCCCGTGTCTATCCGCAGTTCTGCTGCCGAATACTTGACTTATGTGGCTGCCGTGGGCGGTTCCGAACAGAGCGTCGAAATGCGTTACGAAGACGAAAACGTATGGCTCACGCAAAAAATGATGGCAGAACTGTACGGGGTTAGCGTTCCGGCAATAAATCAGCACATCAAGAACATTCTCGAAGATGGCGAGCTGACAGAGGATTCAGTTATTAAGAAATACTTAATAACTGCTGCTGACGGGAAAAATTATCAGGCGAACCACTACAACCTCCAGATGATTATCGCCGTGGGGTTCAAGGTCAACAACGAGCGGGCGGTGCAGTTCCGCAAGTGGGCGGGGCAAATTGTCAAGGATTACACCATCCAGGGCTGGGTCATGGACAAGGAGCGGCTCAAGAATTTCGGGACAATCCTTACCGAAGACTATTTCGAGCGGCAATTGGAAGCCATTCGAGAAATCCGCGTGTCGGAGCGACGCTTTTACCAGAAGGTGACCGATATCTATTCGACTGCGCTAGATTACGATCCCTCTGCAAAAATCACCCGGGATTTTTTCAAGAAGGTCCAAAACAAACTCCATTGGGCGATTCACGGCCAAGAACTCAAGGCCCTGGAGCTGATTGTCTCGGGTTATCTGGATTTTGCAGAAATGCAGGCCGCAAGGCATATTCCCATGACGATGGAAGACTGGGCGAGGCACCTTGACCGCATTCTTGAGGCTACGGAGCACGAACTTTTGACAAACGCAGGCAAGATTTCGATGGAAGTGGCCCAGGCCCACGCCATTACGGAATGGGAAAAATATCGCGTGGTTCAGGATAAGCTTTTCCACAGCGATTTCGACTACTTTTTGGAATTGCACGAAAAAATGGCACAGTACAAAGCGTAACTGTGCCTAAATAGCGGGGGAGTGTCGCGCGGGATTATTTCAGGTATTGTGAGAAATGTTTAATTTCGTAAACGGAGGCTCGTTTTCGCAAAATGTGCTTATATTTATTTATATCGCCCGCGTGGGTGTGTTGTTTGGGAAAAATGTATGAAAATCAATCATGGTATAAATTTTGCCATGGCGGTATTTTGCGCAGGTGCCGTAAGCGCGAACGCCGCCATTGAATGGGTAAACCAGTGCGCCAGTAACGGCTTTACGCTGATCGCCGAATCGGATCATTTTGAGGTCTGCAAGAAGCCTACGACGGACGACGGCCAGGCGAACAACGTGTCCATTCCGAATGCGGATGCGCAGGGCGTGCTCACATCGCTTGAGAAGGTTTATTCCTTCTACATCGATTCGCTCGGCTGGATGTTGCCCTTCCCGAAAAGCCCCGATAAAAAACTCAAGAGCAACATTTATGTGTTCGACAATTCCGTAATGGCGGCGCTCTACGGCGGGCAGGACTACGTGAAGGGCCTGAACAATGAATTCGGCCCCGGTATGTGGATTGGCGTGGGCTCTCTCAAGGATTACTGGGGCACATCGCACGAGTTCGCGCACGGCCTGCAAGGCGTTGCGGGTTGGATGGGCAACAACAGCCATTCGGGCTGGTTCGCCGAAAGCCACGCGAACTGGATGGCGCACCAGTACAATCCGAACGACGCCCATTGCTCGGAATACCTGATTAATTATCCGTACCTGTATTACGGTTCTACGCGTGACCGCTACTGCAACTGGCAATTCTTGGAACACCTTAAGGAAGAATTCGGTGGCGGCTACAAGGGTGCCCACGAGGTGAACCGCATCTGGATGGAATCCGTTCGCGATGGCGAAGACGGCCGCATGGAGCAGACTCCGTTTACCGCGATGATGATGGTTTACGGCTGGTCGCTCGATAGCTTGAACCAGCAGTTCGGCAAGTTCGCGATGAAGAACGCGACGCTCGAGTATGCACCCGCAAAGAAGGCTTTGTATAAAAAATCCTATGGCGACTACGAATTCAAGACGCGTCGTGACGCCAGTTGGGGCGACAACTACCGCAGGCACCCGCGCGTGACCATGCTGAACAAGATGGAATGCGCGGATTATGAACCGCGCGAAGGCATGGAAGAGGAATGCCCGGAGCAATACATTTCTCCAAACTACTGGGCTCCACAGCGCTGGGGTTACAACCTGGTGCGCATCTATCCGGATTCTGCCGGCAAGGTGACGGTCAAGTTCCGCGGCATTGTGCAGGACAAGCCGGCCGTGAACGGGTATAAATGCTTTGGCGACAATACGGATTACTACAAGGGAAAAACATACAACTGGTGCAACTACGCGCCCGACAAGCTGCCGGACCCGGCCTCGGGCTGGACGGTCGGGCTAGTCGCGGAGGGCGCGGACGGAACGCCCCGTTACAGCGAGATGAAGTATGGCACCGGATTCAATCTTGAAATCGAGACGAAGGCAAGCGACAAGGCTTTGTGGCTTGCCGTGACGGCGACTCCGACCGAGATGCAGACGATTTTGTGGGACCAGTTTTACTACAGCATTTATCGTTACCCGTACATGATCGAGGTCGTGAATGGCGCTCCCGAAGGCTACAACAAGGATTTCTGGAAGCCCGCAAATGCGAGCGGATACACTAAGCACAGCAACGGCGGCGGCCTCGTGAGCAGCAAGGCGAAGGTCGATGCGAGCGTATACGTGGGTCCCGATGCGGTCGTGAACGGCGGCACCGTTTCTGGAAACGCCCGCATCGAGGATTTCGCGGTCGTAGACGGCGGAACCATTAGCGGGAATGCCGTTGTCCGCGGGCGCGCGCTCGTGACTGCAGGTACCATTGGCGACGATGCCGTGCTCGAAGAAGACGCGTGGCTTGTAAGCGGGAGCATTAGCGGCAAGGCAAAGGTCGGCGCGCTTTCGATTATCGTGAATACGACGGTGACCGACAACGCTCAAGTCTACGGCGTGATGTGGGCGGTAAATGGAAAGAAGCTTTCTGGCACGGCGCAGTTGCGCGGCGACCTCGAAAACAACTTCGACAAGGAAATCTCGAAGGGAATTTTCTACGGCATGGTCGACAACGGAATGCTGAACAATGAGAACTACGGCGCAAACCTTACGACTCCGCCAACCGATGCAACAGCAAGCCTCGACAAGGCCGTATGGTATGCCGTGGCCGACGATTCGACTGAAACGGGTCCTACGGGGACTGTTCATGCTCAAAGCCTGCGCCTGAATTTGGCGGACGATACTTTTGAAGTGTTCAATTTGAACGGAAAGTACCTGGGAGTCATTAAAAATGCGTTCCGAGATCGAATTTCGCTGCAAGAATCTTTGCGCAGGGCGGGCCTGAATGCGGGCACATACCTTGTTCGGGGCAAGGATTCACGCAAAATACACCGAGTAAATCTGCGGTAAACGGGGTTTTAGGGGTGTCCCCTAGGAGAGGAGGTAGCGAACAACGCCGTGTGAGCGAGGGGGAGACTTCCCCCTTTGTTCTTTTTTTGTTATAATAGATAGCATAAGAAGGGAATATCGTTTGCTAAAAATTGTCCTCATAATACTGGCTATGATCAGTGTGGCAAGTTTTGCTCAGGACCCGAATCTGCATATCTATATTGCTTATGGGCAATCCAATATGGCAGGGGAGGGGGCGCTCTTGAGTTCGGACTATGTGCCGATCCCGCGTTTTTATGTATTGCGCGCTGCTGATTTTTCGGACCAGAAGGTGGGGGAACTTTATCCGGCGATGCCTCCGATGGGACATAGCCAGTCGATGATCGGCATATCGGATTTCTTTGGTCGCAAGATGGTGCAGGAACTTCCGGACAGCGTCAGTGTCGCTGTGGCGAATGTGGCTATCGGAGGGCAAAGCATCGACCTGTTCGACAAGGACCGCAATGTAGAGTATATTGAAAGAATGAAAAGTACCGGAACTACCTGGTGGTGGATTCCGTACTTGAACGAATATGGGGGCGACTTGCACAAGCGCATCGTCGAGATTGGCAAGATTGCGAAGCAGAATGGGGTGATCAAGGGTTTTCTGTTCCATCAGGGAGAGGCGGACAACCAGATGAGCGATTGGCCCAAGCGGGTCAAGAAGGTCTATGACGATTTTATCAAGGAGCTGGAACTCGACCCGAAAAAGACACCCATATTGATTGGCGAACTTGCGCCGACGGGCGACTATGGCTGGAGAAATACGGCGGTTGCGGAAGCCGTTAGTCTGATTCCCAATGCGCATCTGATTTCGGCGCAGGGGTGCCCCGTGCTTAAGGAGACGGATGCTTTGACGCATACTTCGTACATGCTTCATTTCACTCGAGAGGGGTACCAGATTTTGGGATCGCGCTATGCGGTAAAGATGCTCGATTTGATGGGCATAAAAGCCAGTACCGATGCGATTGTGGCAAAGCCTCTCGTGCGAGTCGAGGATTCTCGGGAACCTAAGCTTTATTTTGATGCGCGGGAACAGGCTATTTTTATTCGGGTGCAGAGAAACGGGCGGGAAGTCCGGTACCGCGTGACGGGAAAGAGAAAATAGGTTGTTGGTTTAAAACGCAAAAAGCCCCGGAATTAATCCGGGGCGTTAATATTTAATGCTGGCTAGTGATCGCCACGGCTTCGCTTTGCGAAGCCTCGCGATGACACGTTAGTGATTAGCCGTTCACCTGCGGAAGCTGGGCGAGGCTCTTGGCGATGTCTTCATCCGTCGGGATGTAGTCGCTCATTTCGCCGTCGTTGAACTTCTGGTAGGCAACCATGTCGAAGTAACCCGTGCCGGTGAGGCCGAACACGATGTTCTTGGCCTGGCCAGATTCCTTGCACTTGAGAGCTTCGTCGATCGTTGCGCGGATAGCGTGGCTGGATTCCGGAGCCGGGAGGATACCTTCGGTCTGGGCGAAAAGCTTTGCGGCTTCGAAGACCTTAGTTTGTTCGACAGACGTTGCGCGCATGAGGCCCTGATCGTAGAGTTCAGAGAGGATGGTGCTCATGCCATGGTAACGCAGACCACCAGCGTGGTTGGCTGACGGCATGAAGCTGGAGCCGAGAGTGTACATCTTGGCGAGCGGGCAAACACGACCGGTATCGCAGAAGTCGTAGGCGTACTTACCGCGAGTGAGGCTCGGGCAGCTTGCCGGTTCCACAGCGAGAATATCGTAGTCGGCTTCGCCACGGAGTTTTTCGCCAACGAACGGGCTAATAAGGCCACCGAGGTTAGAGCCACCGCCGGCGCAACCGATGATGAGGTCGGCCTTCACGCCAATCTTGTCGAGAGCGGCCTTCGTTTCGAGACCGATCACAGACTGGTGCAGCAACACCTGGTTCAGCACGGAACCAAGAACGTAGCGGTAACCTGGCTGCTTCACAGCGGCTTCCACAGCTTCGGAAATAGCGCAACCAAGGCTACCCGTGGTGCCCGGGAATTCGGCGTTGATCTTCTTGCCGATTTCAGTCGTCATGGAAGGCGACGGAGTGACGCTTGCACCGTAGGTGCGCATGACTTCGCGGCGGAACGGCTTCTGTTCGTAAGAAACCTTCACCATGTAAACCTGGCAGTCCAGTCCGAAGAAAGCGCTGGACATAGAAAGTGCGGTACCCCACTGGCCTGCACCCGTTTCAGTCGTCACGCCCTTGAGGCCCTGCTTCTTGGCGTAGTAGGCCTGAGCGATAGCGGAGTTGAGCTTGTGAGAACCCGAGGTGTTGTTACCTTCGAACTTGTAGTAGATGTGTGCCGGAGTGCCGAGTGCCTGTTCAAGGAAGTAGGCGCGAACGAGCGGGGACGGACGGTACATCTTGTAGAACGTGCGGATGTCTTCCGGAATTTCGATGTAAGCGGTATCGTTATCGAGTTCCTGCTTGATGAGTTCGTCGCAGAAAACCGGCTGCAGGTCTTCGAAAGTCACCGGCTTGCCGGTTCCCGGGTTCAGAAGCGGTGCGGGCTTCTTCTTCATGTCGGCGCGGACGTTGTACCATGCCTTCGGGAGTTCATCTTCGTGGAGATAAGTCTTGACCTGACCATCGATCTTGAGCGAGTTTCTCATACTAATTCCTTTTTTGCAGCCTGCTTGGGGCGAAAACATATTTTTGCCACAACAATATAAAAAAAGTTTGTCGTAAAATGAGTTTGTCTACGCCGATATAGTCTAAAATGGAATAGTTGACATAAAAAAATTTTTTAGTATATTGAAAGTATGGCTATAAATCATACACTATTCACAGGGCAGACGGAACCGGCAGGGGAGGTCCGCGTGTTGCATACTGGAGAGGGTGCAAAACCACTCCCGGTCCATAGTGGCAAAAAGTTCATTCGCCTGCGTACGCACCGAAAGCCTAAAGTAAAATCCGTGAGCAAGGAACCGTAATCTTTTACGGAACATGCTCATCAACGAAACCCTTTAACGACGTTGCTGTAAAGCAGCGTCTTTTTGTTCTCTAGGGTGATATTGGCGGTGCTCTTGCTTGATAAATTCCTTGTCGATATGCATATAAATTTGCGTGGTGCTGATGTCGGCGTGGCCGAGCAGTTCCTGCAACACGCGTAAATCCATACCCGCCTCGAGGCAATGCGTTGCAAAACTGTGTCGGAACGTGTGCGGCGAAACTTGCTTGCTCAGGTGCATGGTATGCTGCTGCACGATTTTCCAGGCTCCCATGCGACTCATGGGCTTGCCACGCGAATTAAGTATTATGTTGTCTGTAGTTGGATGGGTGAGCGGGCGTCCGAGTTCTATCCAGGCTTTCAGGTTTTCTTTCGCCTTGCTTCCGAGCGGAACTAGACGTTGCTTGTTGCCCTTGCCGATCGGCGTGAGCCATTCGTTGTCGATGTCCAACTGCGAAAGCTTGATACCGAGTGTTTCCGAAATACGGAGCCCCGCGCTGTACATAAGCTCGAACAGGGCGGTGTCGCGGAGCGGGTTCTTGCCGTTTGCTGCACTTTCGAACACACTGTCGATTTCTTCGCGGGTCAGGTATTGTGGCAGGTAATGCCCGAGTTTCGGGCGTTCCAGCATTGATTCGGTGCTGTAGTCGTATTCGCCCTGGTTCTGCATGTACTTGAGGAACCCGCGCAGGCTTGAAAAATGCCTCGCGATGGAGGTGGGGGAGTATTCTTCTTGCCCGGCGGTTAGGGTCAGGAATTCGTCTAGTTTTTCGGGGGTGAGTTCCTTGAGGTCTAGGTTGATTTCGTCAAGCCATGCCACAAAATGCCGCAGGTCTTCCTGGTAACTCTGGATGGTCGCGGGGGAAAGGTTTCGTTCCACTCCCAAGAAGGCTAGGTAGCTGTCCATGCGGTTCGAATTGAGGCTCATGCTCATAATATAGATTAGACGAGTGATGCTTGGCGACAGAGGGGAAAATTTTTTTGAAAAAAATGTTCTTTATCCCTTGACAGAGCATTTTTTTTATTCTATAATTGTGCGCGTCCAAGCGACAATGGATGATTAGCTCAGTTGGTAGAGCAGCTGACTCTTAATCAGCGGGTCGCAGGTTCGACCCCTGCATCATCCACTAAAAACCGTCTCCACCCCGAG
>Ga0256406_1005831_pt1 | contig 12806 bp, 10 predicted proteins | sample RumenRJG_03DNA_FD_185986 | JGI IMG/M metagenome (GOLD analysis project Ga0256406, IMG submission 185986) | Bovine rumen microbial communities from Lethbridge, Alberta, Canada - RJG_03 | ecosystem: Host-associated > Mammals > Digestive system > Stomach > Rumen | place: Canada: Alberta | collected...
AACCTCAAAGCGATCCCGGTCATACTGTCTTGACCGCTTGTTCGGTCTTGTGACGTAACCGAACTGAATCTCATTGATCCCTTCTGTTGTGTAAATCTCAACCGGAAAACTTACCTTCAGCAGCCGATGCAGCTCCTTCCAGTCGATAGTGGTCGAGAATTCAATCCGTCTGCTCCCGGCCTTCAGGCTGATCTCCTGCCGGTATGTGGAATGTCCGATCGTGCCTTCTACTGACAGCACCCCCTCCAGTCCCTGCCGCACGATCTTGACAGCGATATGCTCCGCACCGGGCAGCTCCTGTTCCCGGTAATTTTCATCAATGTCCCAGGCGTCGAACATCCTCGGAACGTCTTTGAAGAGACGGAAATGATTCATCGGAGCCGCAGCGAATTCTCTGCCGCTCTCCCTGAGAACAAAACTGATCACCTCTCCGGACGGATTCACGACGGCCCTGACAAGTTCATTCTGCAGCACAAAATTATCGTTGTCGCACGTCACTGTGACTGCCGGGGCAGTGCCGACAGCAGCTTTCTTTCCCGCCGGATGCAGTGTGACTGCGCCCGCAGAGGGCAGCGTCACCTCCGCCAGAACGCCGTCTTCCTCCGCCTCAGACGGAACCGGCGTGCCATCCTCAAGCAGCACACCCTCCCGGAAGGCTTCCGGAAGCTGAACCAGTACCGTCCTTTCAAAGGAAAGCGAATTGAATACGGTGACCGCGCCATCTCCGCGCTCCTCAAGGAATCTTCCAGCATACCCTGCAGCCTTCTCCTCCGCTCTCGCGATAACGCGTTTCATCCGGGCATCTGATTCCTGATAAATTCTGGCAATCCCGGAGCCGGGGAGAATATCATGAAACTGATTCAGCAAAAGCTCCTTCCAGAGAGCATCATTTTCATGAAGGTCCTCCGCTTCATCCTCCGGCACAATCTGATCAGCACACCGCTCCTCATCCCTTGCATCGTGTGCTTCTTCGTCTCCGATTTTGACCTGATCAGCCTCTTTCTTCCTCAGAATGACAGACGCCGCATCCCAGAACTCCATTTCCCTAAGAGCGAGTTCTCCCTTCCGGTTGTTCTTCTTAATCTCCGCCTGGGAGGTATAGGTTCCGCGGTGCGCCGTGAAATAGAGTTCACCGGCATAGGTGTTCTTCGGTCCGCCCTCCGCGTCGAGCGTCTCAAACATCACCTCAGGACTTTCCATCCGGACGCGCGGCATTCCCTCCAGGTTCTGTTCCCTCTCCAGATATTCGAGATGATCTCTTGTGGGTCCGCCGCCTCCGTCTCCATAGCCGAAGGGAAGCAGGAACGCATCCAGATCCCGCACCTGCTGTTTACTCTTCCAGGCCTCCTTAATAGATGCCGGGTCTGTCATATAGGAATAGCTCGTCGGCAGGAATGCTTCCACGGCGGAACCATCCATGCCCTCCCAGTTAAAATAATTGTACGGAAAACGATCACAGTCGTTGTAGGACCAGAAAATTTTCTGCGTCACAAGATATTTTACGCCGCAGCCCCGCAGAATCTGCGGAAGCACAGCGGAATACCCGAAGGTGTCCGGAAGCCACAAAATCCTCGCATCCACGCCTAGCACATCCCGGTAATACTGCTTTCCATAGAGAAGCTGGCGGATTAACGCCTCGCCGCCGGACATATTCGTATCCGGCTCCACCCACATGGCGCCCTCCGCAATCCATCTTCCTTCACGAATCGCGGCGCGAATGCGCTCAAACAATTCCGGGTAGTGCTCCCGGCACATCTCATACAGAGCAGGCTGGCTCTGCAGGAATTTGTAATCCGGATATTCCTCCAGAAGTCGGAGCTGTGCAGCAAAGGTCCGGCTGGACTTGCGATACGTTTCCTGCATCGGCCAGAGCCATGCCAGATCAATGTGCGCATTACCAATGGCATAAAAGACCGGAGCCGTGGACCCATTTACCGCGGCAAGTGCAGGTGCCATGGCTGCTCTTGCCGCACGATACGAAGCACACCGCTCCTCCAGGTCTGGAATCTCCGGATCGGCAATCCTGGTGAAAGCCTCCAGCGCCTCCGCGATCTTCGATGCGCGGAGCGATGTTTCATCCAGCGTCTTTCCGAGTTTTACCAGCGTATCCGCATCGATAAAGAGCTGATAGGCATCCTCATTCCAGATCCCGTAGGTCGGATGCCCAAGCACAACGCGATGTCCTTCCTCCCGGTCAGGCCGCAGTACCGGGTGATGCTTGAGCACTGGACCGGTACTGCAGCCACCGCCCGGACGCTCCGGATACCAATGACCGGCATAGACCTCCATCAGAATTTCGTATGACTCTCCCGCTTTTCCGCATCTCGTAAGGCAGTTATCTTCGATATATTGATGCGGATATTCGACCCACGGAGCGCGGTACGTCCCAAAGGAAGTCCCGTTCACAAAGAGTGTGGCCTCTCCTCCCGGCTGCAGGTCCACGACGATACGGCGTCCTTCCGCTGCCTCCGGCAGTACAATTTTCCCTCGGAACCATGCATATTCCCAGGTCCTTCCCCATGTCATACCGGGGGCTGCCGGCTCGTACTGCATCTGACTTGCTTCTCCGTAAGTCAGCTCATCAAAAGTGCGGAAGTACTCCATCGGGATCTCTCCCAGCGGAAGATAAAAATCATTCTGAAGAACTTCCAGCCACTCCTTTACTCTGTCCTGATATTCTGATGTCATCAATCTGCTCATATAACCTCCCTGGTTCACATGGAACCACCCGTATTTTCCGTGATTGATATTTCGGCACCTTCTCCCCGGCATGTTCCTTGATTGATGTTTCGATACCTTTTTCCCGGCATTGCCTCATGTTTTTTTCCCAACTGAAGCATCAGTTGTCTCTTCCACAGGAACAGCCTGCCACGTCAAAACGTCAAAATCTGCCCTCATATACTGAAACGCTCAAATCACAGGCTGAATGCACGACGGCCTCATCCCAGTCTTAACCATCATTCCGGTCGGCTCCAGCGTCTCCGCTTTCTCGTTCCAGCGGAGAACCTCTACCTGTCGGTCCTCCTGATCCGCAACCAGGAGAAAGCTCTCTTCCCACGGCGTCCCTGCCAGCCTGCCGGCGGGAAGGAAGTCACGCGGTATCCTGCCGGTTCTCTCCGTTCCAAGGAACGTCACCTCTCCTCCCTCTTTCACCCTGTAAATGGCAATGCTGTCTTCCCCGCGGTTTGAAGTAAAAAGATAATTCCCGTCCGCCGATATGCGGATCGCCGCAGCAGTGCTGCTCTCCCGTTCTGCCTCGCGTAGTCCGTCAGGCAGTGTGGAGATCCGCTGCACCAGTATATAATCTCCGCCATTGCGCCGCATCACGTAGAGTTCTGACGCCATCTCACACAGCACATAGAGAATCTTTCCGTCCTTCGGAGAAAAAGCAAGATGACGCGGCCCGTTTCCTGCCGGAAGTCTGAGCCGCGGACCGCTCTCAGAGAGCCTGCCCGTTTCCTCATTCAGCCAGTAGCGGTATATCTCGTCCGTTCCAAGGTCAGTCACATACAGCTCTCCCTCATGAAAAAGCGAAAAATGGACATGTGGTCCCTCCTGCCTCTGCGGATTTAGTCCATGCCCGGCATGCTGCAGGTGGTCGCTCATTTCCGTCGGAATACCATCCTTGTCCAGGCGAAACACGACGAGTGAACCGCTGGTATAATTCGCCACAAAAAGAAAATGACCAGTATCATCCAGCGAGAGGTGACACGGATCCGCACCCTCCGTGGGTAATTCTGCCACCTTCATCAGTTGTCCTCCTTCCAGACGGAAGGCTGACAGTCCGCCATCCGGCGAGTATTCATTGACGGCATAGAGAATTTTTCCGTTTGGATGCAGCAGAAGATAAGATGGATTCCCAATTCCGCTCCATCCTGCCTCCTGTTCCATAATCCCTCGGTCAAAATCCGCGCGAACGCGGATAATTCCCTCGCCATCCTGATCGGTATATCCGCCAATATAAAAGGTCTGTTCCATGAATTATTCCCCCTGGCTATGCGTTCTTTGCTGCGCTCCTTGTCTCACCTGCGCAGTTCTGTTTCCCCAGGCTGTATTTTGCACCTGGCATTCCCTATAATTGGGAATATCACACAGACCATGATAGCAGAGTCCCATTCTGCCTACCACGAGTTCTTCTGCAAATGGAATGAAGTGATAGCGAAACCGGATGATTGCTCTGCCGCTTTGCGGCAGGCGAACCGCCAAAGTTCCAGAAAAGGATGTCAGGATGACACTGCGTCAGCTCCAATATATTGATACCATTGCAAAAAAAGGTTCTCTGACCGCCGCCGCGCAGGCACTTTTTGTCTCTCAGCCGTCACTCACCGCCTCACTCCATGAGCTCGAGGCAGAACTCGGTATCACCATCTTTGTCCGCTCCAGGAAGGGGATCTCCCTGACGCCAGAAGGAGAAACTTTTCTTGGATATGCAAGACAAATTCTTGACCAGGTGTCTCTTGTCGAGGAGCATTATTCCGGAACAGAGACAGTCCGGCGCCATTTCTGCGTCTCCTCTCAGCACTATTCTTTCGCAGTGGAGGCATTTGTCGCCCTTCTAAGAGATTTCGGCGGTCCGCGCTACGAGTTTCATATGCGGGAGACACAGACCTATGACATCATCCGGGATGTTGCTGCTGTCCGTTCCGAAATCGGCGTTCTGTACCTCAACCGGTTCAACGAGGCTGTCCTGCGGCGGACCCTGGCCGAAAACGGGCTTGTCTTCACCAGACTCTTCCGCGCCTCACCTCACGTTTTTCTCGGCGCCGGCAATCCCCTGGCAAAGAAAAAGGCCGTCACGATGGACGACCTTCGAGCTTATCCCCGTCTTTCCTATGAACAGGGAGAGCACAACTCCTTTTATTTCGCTGAAGAGATGCAGAGCACCGTGGAATCCGAACGGGAAATCGTGGTCTGTGACCGCGCAACACTGTTCAATCTTCTCATCGGCATGAACGGATATACCATCTGTTCCGGTGTCATCAATGCAGATTTAAACGGCACAGAAATCGTATCCCGCCCGCTTCTCGTCGATGACTACATGGACGTCGGTTATATCCTGCCAAAGGATCAAAAGACAGGGGAATTGACCGCAGCCTATATTCAAAATCTCCTGCGCTACACCCAGAATGCGGAGATTTGACAGGCGCACACCAATGCCTGTTTCAAACTGACATCTGTGCCTGCGGAATCAATTCCCCGATACATCAATACCCCGACACAGGAGAACATCTGTTCGGACGTTTCTCCACAGATGCCGCATTCCTTGCTGCATGGAGTATTAGCATAATTGCAATTTTTAAAGAAGACATGAAAGCAGTGTCAGAATGGCAAGTCCTCCCTGCATCGGAAGAATCTTCGGGTTACTGGTAATACTGCCATACAGTGCGACTGCGACGATATAACACATCAGACAGATGACGGCTGTCTTACTGCCAAAACCAAGTACGGCAACGAATATCAGTACAGCAATCAATGCATTATATACGCCCTGATTCTTAAAGAGTGTGCTGACTGTTTTGTTCTTCAGTTCTTCCGTACTGACACCAAATACTTTTGATGTCTTCTCTGACGCGGTAGCCACGGTCTCCAGATAAAAGATATAAAGAAACTCCGCCGCCACCAGGATGGAAAGAATTTTGGTGATCAAATGCATAATGATCTGCCTTTCTACTATAATGCTGCCCGCCTTATAATACCCGCCAGGTTTAAAACGTTACCGTTCTGGGTTCTTTTGTAAAGCTGCAGAAAACTGCCTCTGCATTCTTCAGATAGAACACCGCTGTATTCCCATCCCCGGGTTCATACATTCCCTTCAGAGAAGGAAAAGCATCCAGCATTGCCTTCTGCGCGTCGATATTGTCATCAAACACCGCTTCCGCTTTCAGACGAATCCATTCTCCCTTGTTCATCGCCGTGATCTCAATCTTCGGGTTCTTCAGCAGCTGCTGCGCGACGGCTTTCTTCAATCCTGTCTGAAAATAGAGCCGCCCCTGATAAATCAGTTCCGTCCCAAACGGCCGCACATGTGGCTGCCCATCCTCATCGGTGGCAAGATACCATGTCCCTGCCTGCTTTAGAAACTCCAGTACCTCTTCCATTCCCTTATTGTCTCCCATGTTTGCATCTCCTTCCAAAATATATTTTGTTGATGGTATAGATACCTGACAACATTTCATCCCTGAGCTCTACTCTTTTATTATTTTTGTATCCCACACCTCGAAGCTTGACCTCGCGTCAACAAAATCAAACGATTCAGCATCACAGAATGTATCTTCAACAGCAGGACACTTCATGTTATGGCATCATACATACGAGGGCCGTCTTTGACTCGTTAGGTCTATTTATATGGGATCTGGAATTTCTCCCCTTTCTTGCATATTTCGAAAAATATCCTGTAAATTAGCGGTCTTTTCGTCAAATATTGATTGACAAAGTTCATGGATTTTGACTCATATGGTCTATCCGTGATTCGTTCTTTATTTGTTGAGTATAAAGATTTTCGCTTTATATATGACTCGTTCAGTCATCCATAAATGGCTCCCATTTCTATTTTGTCATAAAACGAGCGAATTACCGCAGCGGCATCGCGGCCCGCCACACCATAATCGTCTGTTCCATCCGCAAGTTTTTCCCCCGTGTCACAGGACCATGCCCATCCCGCATATCCGCCGATCCAGGATGCTTCTCTTCCTGCATTAAGCATTTCCTCGTAATATCTGGTCTGGGTATCCAGATCAAACGGTTCTCTCGTCGTCCAATCATTCGGACGTTTTTCTGAACCACGTCTGCATGGGCATCCGCACTCCGCGAAAAAGAATGGTTTCCTATATTTTTCCACAACTGCCTGTATTCTTGCAAGTTCCGCAGGCCAGCTTCCTGTCGGGTAGTATCCGCTGGAGCTGATCACGTCAAGAGCATCCCAATAGGGAATCCTGTCTTCCTGATATTTATCAACATTGAGAGAAAGGAGACCATGAAAATGATTTCTCACCGTGGCAAACAGATTTCTCCAGTCCTGCTCCCTGTGCTGAGCCATCACCATCTCGCAGCCCACGAGAAGCAGCTCGCAGTGTGTTCGTTCAGCAAGATCTGCATAATGCACCATAAATGATTCATAATTCTGAAACCAGACTCCCCATTTCGGCTCGCAGATGACATCCGGTTCCAGGAAGCTGATATAACCTCTCCACACGCCATTGCGACAGTTCACCATTGGCTTGAGAAAGACCCGGAGCCCCATCCGCTCTGCTCCCAGAATGATCTGCTCCAGAAGACTGTCAGGCGGTGTATCCGGAGATTTCCAGTCAATCTCCTCACTGTGGGCATTCTCCATCAGCGCCTGAAACGCCAGGACTACCGTGTCTGTGTGAAGCTGACGTTTCATTTCTGCCAGACTGACAAGCATCTGCTCCACTGTAATGGATTCAAGGCATTCTCTGCCTCCAATGAGAAAAGTAAAACCCCTGACATAATGCATATGCTGCAGCTCCTCCCCTGTGCTGTTATTTTATTGTATTCCTTGCTGTGGTACACAGACAACGAAAAAATGCCATCCGGCTCGTGACTTTCGCCATGTGCCGGATGACATTTCTCGAATTGAGGAGAAAGATTGCCTGCTCCTGATTCTGCCCTCCGGCAGAATCACCGATCATTTAATTTCGATCTGCTTTGTTTCCTCATTTTTCAGTACCTTCGGATTCTTATTCGGTACGGTCAGAGTGAGAACACCGTTCTCATACTTCGCACTGATCTCCTCAGGCTTTACATCTTCACCCACTTCAAAGCTTCGCGCATAAGAGGCTTCGTTTCTTTCGCGGCGGATGAACTTGCCGGTTTCCTTATCTTTTTCGTCCTTGTTCTCGCTGTGAGATGCCGTGACGGTCAAAATCCCCTTATTCAGGCCTACATGAATATCCTTCTTATCAAAGCCCGGAAGATCCGCGGTCAGAATGAAATGATCGCCCTTGTCAATAACATCTGTCTTCATCAGGTTCTTTGACATCATGTCGTTCCACTCATGACGAAGCATCTTGTTGTACCTGTTCGCAAGCTTTCTGTCATGGCGGTCAATGCTCTTTTCCGTTTCCACCTCATCCTTATCCGGAGCGACGAGTGAAACAACTTCATCGAACGGATCGTACCAATCACCAAAACCATTCATCAGATCATCAAAATCATTTGTCCAAACCATAGGCATTAACATAAGTCATTCCTCCTTGTATTAGCGAGGCCCTTCCGTTGTTGCCGGGCGGTTAAGCCTTGTTATGTATTGATGAAATGTTTCTGAAGAGATTCCATTCATTTCTTCATTTCCTCTCTTCGATTATTTGTTATATCACTTATATAACATATAGTCAATCTCCCACATCAAAGTTCACAGTATTTTCACAAATCAGGATTGCCAGTACCGCGGATGGATTCAGTTATCGATTTGCAAAGTAGTGCTTCCAATGTCTTAACTCCAACTCCTGGTTCAATTTTGCCTTATCTCCTATTTGATTTTGGCCCGATCATTTCATGTCTGTGCTCTGCAAAATAAATGAAAATAGCGTCTGTGCCATTTGATTTGGTACAGACGCATCCGTTTTGTTTCTCCTCCCGATCTTTCTTTATCCTCCGGCGATAATTATCAGCAACTGCCATAAAACACACAAAGTCACTGGAGTGTGAATTCCGCCGGTCTGCCCTCCGCGGAAGAACGGGAAATAAATACCTGGAACTTTCCTTTTTCAGCACCGAAGGTTCCATCAGCGCGCAGAAATTCCAGCATGGAGATATCGATGGGGAAACTGACTCTGCAGGACTGCCCTGCCTCCAGCTTTACTTTCTGAAAGCCCTTCAGTTCCCGCACGGGGCGAACCACACTAGCAGAGAGATCTCTGATATAAAGTTGTACCGTCTCCGTGCCGCTTCGTTTCCCAATATTTGTCAGCACCGCAGAGGCCGTAATTTTGTCCTCCTGACTCATTACATCCCTGTCAAGAGTCGGATCTGTCAGGGAGAAATCCGTATAGGTAAGTCCATATCCAAACGGATACAGCGGCTCATTCGGTGCGTCACTATATCCCGAGAAGAACCGCAGATGTTTTCCTTCTGGCATTGGTCTTCCGGAAGAAAAGGCATTATAAGAAATCGGTTCCTGCCCTGTGCAATAGGGGAAACTCATTGGGAGCTTGCCTTGAGGTGATGTGGCTCCGGTCAGGATATCTGCAACAGCGTGTCCTCCCTCCGTTCCCGGGAACCAGGCGATCAGAACAGCTTTCGATAGCTTTACCACTTCTCTCAAATCGAGCGGCCTGCCCGTCACAACAACCGTGATCAGATTGGAATTTACCTGGGCTACCTTCCTCATCAGATCCTGCTGTACTGCCGGAATCAGTAGTTCAGTCCGGCTGGCTGATTCTCCGCTCTGCAGGAAATGCTCTCCCACGCAAAGGATAACCTGATCAGCTTCCCTCGCCGCCCTGAGCGCCTCCTCTTCCATTTCGCATAGTTCCTGATCCGAAAGTGAATCCGTTTCGCGGCTTTCACAGTTATAGCAAATCTCATCCCTGCCGATCATGGGACAGCCTTTTGCAGTCAGAAGGGTTCCTGCTCCGCATTCCTCAAGTGCTTCCCGAATTGTCACAACATCCTTCTGTTCTCCTGCTACGGCCCAGCTGCTGAGAAGGCTGCGGCTGTCGGCATATGGACCAATCAGCGCCAGCTTATTACGGATATTCTGCCTTTCGGTGTTATCCTGGTTCTCCCCGGATTTTGAAACCCGTACTCCGCCATAAAGTGGCAGAATGTCATCCTCGTTCTTCAGGAGAACGATGGATTCCTGTGCCGCGCGCCGCGCGAGTTTCCTGTTATCATCAGACAAGATAAAGCGTTCTGCCTCTTTTTTATCTGCATAGCGGTACGGATGTTCAAATAGCCCAAGTTTATTCTTGAGCTCCAAAATCCGCATGACTGCCTCGTTCAGGAGCGACTCACTGATCTTTCCACTTCTGATCTGTTCTGCCAGATGATCGCTGTAGCAGTCGGAAACCATATCGATATCAACGCCGGCCGTAAGCGCTTTCGCAGCCGCATCATCTTTGTCGGAGGCATACCCATGTGCAATCAGCTCCTTTACTGCCCCGTAATCAGAGATCAGTACGCCCTTGAATCCCAGTTCGCCACGCAGGACATCTCTCATCAGTGTTTGATTCCCGGTTGCAGGGATGTCTTCCACCGTATTGAACGATGTCATCACCATCCCGGCGCCCGCTCTGATGCCTGCCCGATAACCGCTCAGGTAGTATTCCAGAAAAGTATGCCTGGACAGCTGCGCCGCTGTATAATCTCTTCCTGCCGTTGGCGCGCCGTACCCTGCAAAATGCTTGACGCAGGCACAGATTTTGTATGGTTCCTGCATATCATGTCCCTGGTAACCCTCTACCATGGCTGCCGTCATCCGGCCATTGAGATATGGATCTTCCCCGGTTCCTTCCATGACTCTCCCCCATCGGGCGTCACGGCACAGGTCTGCCATAGGAGAAAACGTGACATGGACACCGAGGAGCGAAGCCTCCTTCGCCGCCATGGACGCACAATCTCTTACAAGGTCCGGGTCGAAGGTTGCGCCCTGCCCCAGCGGAGATGGATAAACTGTTTTCATCCCATGAATTACATCCAGCATAAACAGCATCGGGATATGATGCGGCTGCCTCTCCATCTGTTCCTTCTGAATCCGGTTCAGTTCATCCGGATCATAGGTGCCAAGTATGCTTCCCAGACCGTCAAGTTCCTCCTGTGTAATGTGTAGATCGCTGAGCGGTCCGGTAATGATCTCTCTCCCGTTTTTCATCAGAACACCGGCAGGAAGCTGCACCATCTGATCGATTTTTTCCTGCAGTGACATATCCTTAAGTAGCTCTTCAAGCTGCCGTTTTGTCATATGGTCTCCTTTTGTGCATCAGCTGCGTTATTTATCCGGTCCATGCCCGTTTTTGGGCTTGCCATCCGATGGCTGGCGCCTTCTATCAAGCCGTCTTCTTACTCTCTCCTGCCTCCATCCGGAACGGAACAAGACCTGCACGATGAAGCGCAAGCATACATACAGGAATGAAAATGAGCTGAATTACAATGCCTGGAATGGCATTGAGAAAAGCACCGGCAAGAAACGCCTGAATGGTAAATGATTTCCCTGTCAGGCTCATAAGCAGTGACATCATTAATCCCCAAACAACGCGTCCCGCAATCATTGCCGCAATCAGGCACTTCTCCACGGCTGCAATACACTGCCATCTCGATCTGCTATATAAGAATCCCGAGACCAGTCCATAAGTTGCAAGTTCCGCAGCCATAGCGACTGCTGTTGGAAACATCGGCGGCATACCGAACATAGCCGATCTGAGAAGCGGGCAGATAAGTCCTACCAGCAGTCCATACTCAGGGCCACAGATAAAGCCACAAAGGAGTACCGGAATATGCATCGGCAGCAATAAATTCCCAATCCGTGGAACTTGCCCTGTGACAACAGGAAGAAGCAATCCTAATGCGAGTAACGCTCCGGACTGAGCTAATTTTGTAACATTACTGTTGTTTTTCTTCTTTTCCATCTATCACACACTTTCTATTCGCTGTAATTAGCAGACTTACATCGGCCTGTTCTCTTACTTTACACGCTTCAAAATAATGAAGCTCCATTGGGATCCAGATTTTCCTGAAATTCTCGTAGTTATCCTTTTCTCTGATCAGCAGTCTTTTTTGCTGTAATCCTTCTGTGACAGAAAGAAAGACTGTGACCCCATATAGTGCCCGCAGGATGGGATGGCAACTATAGCTGCCTTCGACCAGGGTGAATGGCTGCGCTGCACTCTCTACCATTTCATACTGGTCTTCTCTGCAGTTATATCGAGCCGTTCTGACAGATTTCCCTTCTGAGGCAGGAAAAAGAACTTCCTCTTTAAAACGAGTCAGATCCATATTCCCTGCTGGAATGTTTCTCCAGTCATGATCTCTCTTTGAAAATGGCAGATAGTAGTCATCCATATGGAATACTCTCCACCCAAGTTTTTCCTGAAGCATAGCAGCGAGCGTTGTCTTTCCGCTTCCGCACATGCCATCAATCGCTGCGACGCCATAAGATCGCTCAGATGCCCACTTTTGAAGTGCCGGAACTAATATGGTCACTGGATTTTCTTCTTTATCTGAATAAATCGTCCCTGCCACTCTACCTCCCCTAATGCAAATTACTTTATACCCAATACCCTCCACCTCATTTTATTGTCACACTGAAAGAGCTCTCCTGACTCTAACGCTGACATGATAAAGTATATCGGTTTCATTCCCTTATCGCAAATTGGTTTATAAAACAAAATTCTGTACAGAAGTTTTCACACCTTTTACTTGATTGATTAATTTATTGTTTACTGACTACATATGCATGTAATAGCGATCATTCGGTATTACATTGGCATCAAATCTTTTCTATCATTGGTACCAGCGGCATCAAACACAGCTGGAAAGTAGTGTGTCGACGTCACTTTCTAAGCCATTTTCATCAACTTCATGTGCAATATCACATACGAGTTTCAATTGAAACTGTTGCGGGCCTTCGCTTATTAGATCATGTCTATAATTTTTCTATTACATGAGACGTGTTTGTCATTAATCTCAAGTTTCAGTTGAAACTTCATATTGCTTTTGCATTTTCAATCTATGTGTTAACCTTCAAATCCACCCACCACGTCAGTTTCAATTGAAACTTCTAAATTCATTGTGTGGAACAGGCTCTCAATATGATGAATTTTGGCCAAACAAATGAGCAAAACGAT
>Ga0256406_1005833_pt1 | contig 12804 bp, 12 predicted proteins | sample RumenRJG_03DNA_FD_185986 | JGI IMG/M metagenome (GOLD analysis project Ga0256406, IMG submission 185986) | Bovine rumen microbial communities from Lethbridge, Alberta, Canada - RJG_03 | ecosystem: Host-associated > Mammals > Digestive system > Stomach > Rumen | place: Canada: Alberta | collected...
TAATCCTTGGGGCTTTAATTACAACATCTTTCATCTGTTGAACCCTTTCAGCTACTATAATGTCTATCCGTTGAGATATGTTTTTGCATTTAAGCAAAAAAGGTTCTATGTTGATACCAGTGACATGTAGCTCTACGCTATCTGTTTGAGAATTTTGTAGGCTTATTTGATATTCACCTCTTGAATTACATTGAGTAGAAGCTAACACCCTAGTTTTTTGTCTTAGCTTTGTGATGTAAACATTGGCATAAGGGACAAAAATTCCATGTTCAGTTTTAACAGCTCCCTTGAAAAGAGTTGTCCGGGCCTGACCATTTGCCTCAATTGAGTAAAATAGGGTAAGCATCATTATTATGGTGTAATATATCCTATTGTTATTCATGTAGCAAATTTATATTTTTAAAGTCAATTTAATAAATTATTTAATATAAATATTGTTAACCAGAAGTTTTTTGCATGATAGCAGCGTTCCGCCATCGAAGGAGAGCATTGCGGCGCATGAGCTTCGCCGGACAAAATCCCTCCGCAAACCGAGCGGAAGATCAAGCGGCGGACAGTCAGGCCACAAGGGTAGTACTTTGCAGACAGTCTCACTCCGGACAGGATTGTAAGGCATGAGCCTGAATGCTGCAAGTGCTGCGGCCGGCCTCTTGGAGATGTAAAATACAGGAAAATCCGCAAGACCCAGGTTGTGGACATCAAGTTCGTCATGGCGACAACCTCATGGCGCTTATTACCTAACTCAGTGTGGTGCTGTGTATGCCATTCAAGCGGATTGCTGAGTTAATTTCTGATCTTTGTGCTCGGAAGATAAGCGAGGGAATCGTTCAGAACATCCTCAAGGAAAGCAGCAAAAAGGCATCCTCTGCATACGAGGAGATAAGCACCTATGATTAGTGTTTACCTCCTACTCGATTTAATAAGTTTACGCAAATGTGGAGACGCTTACTGAACTTCTTAGTGATAGGGGTATACGATTCTCTCCATTTATCCATGTACCACGTTTTTATGTTCGTGGCTCGATGTTCTCAACACTTGATGTCACTGACAAAGACTTGACTTTTCTTCGCTTGGTGGGTAAATACTATCAATGAATTTGAAATATTGAGATTAGTTACATGCCCAACACACACCGAAGACAATAGCTACCCAAAATAGCAGCTATTGTCTCTAAGCGTATATAGCCAATGAGAACTGCAAAACTAATGTTCGGCTCTTTGTACTAAACCCTCAATTCCGCAACCCTACTAATAGTCTCAGGTCATTGCGGTCAAAACCGCCCAGAATGCGATTTCTCTTGTTCAAACTGACTTTTTGCCATATCCTAACTGATATGAGCGTATAAAGTCCCCTTACCCCCATTAGGGATATTAAATTGTTAACCCTCCAAAACGTTTGGCTTATCCGTAATTGGCATTGAATATGGTCTGGTAGTGCAACCATCTGTCCTTCGTGTAGATGTTCAGAGTCCATTGCCTGGCGACACGGACCCATTTAGCCGGAACAACAATAAAGGCGAAGACAAAGCGCTTCAGGCGACTTTTCATGTCTATACCGGGAAAGATTGCGCTGACCTTTGACAACAAGTACTGATAAATTATCGTTTTTTATTTCTACTATTGCCATGTCATTTAGAATTGAACTTCTTTTGTTTTTGCACCATAAAGTTAGTGAAGATTCTGCACATGACAAAACCATGAGGAACTTATTGCTCCTCAGAGACTTATAAAGAATATTAACAACAAATTGTGCACTTAGTTGCGGAATTAAGGTAGATTAGTATTTTTAATCGGAGCCATAACTCACCCTGCTTGGTGGTGGCTATGGTAGCCAGAGACTATGATCAACCATCTTTACTGTCATGGACAATACCGCTTGTCTGTGACGGTTTTGGGTTTGACTGGCATGTATATCGGCTAACAGGTGTAAGTCCCTAACAGGCCCCAGTAGTGGAAACTGTCCAGCCAGAGAGACAAGGGTGTCCATCGCGAGATGGAATCTGAAAGAAGTCAGCGGCAAACATCTGCCCCGACGTACAGAAACCTAATACCAAGGCTTGCTTGCGAGGGTGAGGCGGCAAAAAGCGTTAAAGCCCTGTAACTACTTGGAATCGCAAGGAGTAAATTAGGCGGGGATAAGGTGGAAAGTCGGTATACTTAACCAGTGAGGTCTCACGGACGCATGGGTGAAGATGAGTTATTCGATGCACCATGACGGAGTAAAGCTTGCCGTGAGAAGTCAGCAGAGGTCATAGTACCCAAGGCACGTGTGCCTATAGGGAAGGACTGAATCGTGCAGTGCAACAGTAAATGACTGCTACCTTGAGAGTCTTTTGTAGTCAGATGTCCGAAAAGGAACTCTCTATTCACAAGATAGGACGGAATCCGACAATAGAATAGAAGTGACGTATCTCGAAGGGATGGCTGAAAACAACATGCCACACACCATAAGGTGTATAAGCGCGAAACCGCCGTATGCGGAACCGCACGTACGGTGGTGTGGGAGGTCGGTAAATGTGAAAGTAGGAGGTAAAGGCCTTTTATGAATAACATTTACCTCCTACCCGATTAAAAGAAGTCTCTTCATACCAGTCCCTCTTTTAGGAACTTCCTAAGGTTGAGGTGTATGATACCATCATCGTCGCTTCTGGTTACTAATGGGGTCATGGAAATGACGTATTTGGGATAGTTGTCATGGATGGCACGCAAGTTGCCAAACTCCCGTTTCCGCGTTGCCTCGTCGGCGATGATATATGCTACTTGCACGTAAACACGCTCTCCGGTTGGCTTCGAGCAGACGAAATCGATCTCAGAGGCCTGCAGCTGTCCGACGGTCACTTCATAGCCTAAGCGCACAAGATGGTTATACACCACGTTTTCCATCACCTTCTCAATATCGCCCTCACGGTTGCCGCCTCCCAAGCAGTTGCGAATACCGTTGTCCTCAAAGTAGTATTTGTCATTGCTCTCAAACAACCGCTTGCCGTGGATGTCAAAACGGTTGACCTTATGGATGACGTATGACTCACACAATGCTTTGATATAATTAATGACAGCCGTGGAAGTGATGCTCTGTCCTTGTGCCCTCATAAACTTTGAGATGCTATTGGCTGAGATGATCTTTCCGGTATTGTTGGCAAGGAAACGAATTAAGTTGTCAAGGAAGACAGAATTGCGAATGTTGTTGCGCATAATGACATCTTTTAGCAGCACCGTGTTCAGCACATCCTGTTGATATTCTCTCACGTCATTCTCGTCAAGTCCTATCTTCTGCAATCCCGGTAGCCCCCCTAAATTAATGTACTTTGCCAAGCTGTCGTCATTATCAGGCAACTGGTGGAAGGTCAGAAACTCATTATAACTAAGGGCCTGGACATAAATCTCCTTATAGCGACCGCCTATGAGCGTGGTCAGCTCGCTGCTCAGCATGAGACTGTTGGAACCTGTGATGACAATCTCTGTGTCAGGTTCCTCACGGTAGCTGCGCACCGTGCGCTCAAACTCCGCTATGTCCTGTATTTCGTCCACGAGGATATAGTTGGTCTTTCCCTTCACACGATGCCCGTCAATAAAGGCGTTCAGATCGTGATAGTCTCTGATGTCGTCAAATTCCTTTTTCTCCTTATCCACAAAGATGATGTTGGCAGAACTGTCTTGAGCTTTTTCATCTCTCAGTTGCCTAAGCAGATAGCTCTTGCCAATACGGCGCTGGCCGACAAGAACGATGATGATGTCTTTTCCAAACGCTTGCTCTATCTTGTCAAGATAAGGCTTTCTGATAATATTCCTCATATCTACTATAATTAATATACCGTGCAAATATACGAATAATTTCTTTTATAGAAGATAAAATCATCAAATATTCTCATTCTTGCTTTTATGAAAGATAAAAATTGATACCAGCGATAAACATGACGAGATTCAAGCAATATCTTCGACACGATGTCGCTCAACAATAACAGTCCTGTGTAGGCTTTCTCTGGGTCGCGGCGAATCTCCTCGTCGGTGTAGAAACGGAAGAAGATAGTGTCGCCGCTGATGGCATGCCGACGGAGGGTGTTGACAATATCTATGGTGGTTTTCGGACGAATGTAGTTGTACCACACATAGACGTTGGAGCTGCTCACCTCGCCAAGCGTCATATCGTCGGGCACGCGCCGGTCCACGGGGAAGAGCAGTTCGCCGAAGTTGCCAAAGGCTACGTCGCGCACCACCTCGCCAACGGCAGAGTACACAATGAACGTGTCTTTTTTTTCTCGTTTGCCTTTTCCCCATTCCATCTCTTCCGCTTTTTTGTGCCGACAAGCGGCGATTTGTGTTAAAGGGTATTCGACTGGATAGACGTAACTTTGCACCCGGGGCAAAACATTGGAAACATGAAAAAGATTATCGCAATGTGCACAGCGCTCCTGCTCTTCGTGACGGGAGTCTGCTGCAAGAACAACAATGAGAATATGAGTAAGATGAACAACAATGACAAGACAGAGAAGATTCTCTTCATCAATGGCAGTCCGCAGGTGAACGGCAACACCGCCGCACTGGCAAAAACACTCCTTGAGGGCTTCAACTACGAGACGCTGATGCTCACCGAGCGGCAGTGGTGCCAGTGCAGGGAAGGGCTTCATGCCATTCCAAAAATAATGTTCGACCTATTTTTCAAAATCGGCGGTGGTGTTTCAAATCGGTGGTGTTTTTTTAACAGCGGTTGGGACATTTTTGAGGGAGGGCATGAAGCCCTTCCCTACACTGGCGGAATATTTGCGAAAAGGAAATTAGTAACCGATGGTGAAGCGTTCCTTGTGGTGAGCAGGCTTCTCCAACTCATCGACCATGGCTATGGCATAGTCCTGTACGGAGATGTGGCTCGTGCCTGTGGCAGGGTCCACGATGAGGTCGTCCTTGCCCAGGCGGAACTTGCCCGTACGCTTGCCTTTGTCAGCATCTTCGAAAGCACCGGCAGGAGAGAAGAACACCCAGTCGAGGTCGTGTTCCTTGGTGAGGAAGTTGAGATAGAATTCGCCTAAGGGACGTACACCGTCCATGATCTCTGCGGGGATGAATCCGGAGTCAACAACACGCAGACCCGGCTTGACAAATAGTGTACCGGCACCGCCGACGATGAGCAGACGCTGAACGCCACTCTTCTTCACTGCCTCCACAATCTTTGGGTAATTCTCTTCGATAAGACGCTTGATGTCGGGATTGGTCCATCCAGGGTTATAAGCCGAGATGACGGCATCCTTGCCTTTTGCGATGTTGGCGATGGCGTCCACGTTGGCCACATCCTCCTCCACGGCGGTGAGGTTGTCGTTCTTGGGCAGCTTGGCAGCATTGCGCACCACTGCCGTTACCTTGTGTCCACGAGAGAGCAACTCGTTGAGAACTGCTGAACCTACGAATCCTGTTGCACCTATTAAAACTACATTTGCCATAATTTGTTTCCTTTCTTTTGCTTATTGTGAATATTATGTTTCTTACATAAGGGATTGTCCAACTCATTTGTCTGGGTCTTCATCCCCGTTTGCGAGTGCAAAGATAGGCATTAATCCTGTTTCTTGCAAGAGGTTACTTTCCGGTCTTATGGTTACCGTTTGGTAGGAATTGCAAGAACACTAATGCGCTGCAAATCACCTTTAACACACATTAACCAATTACTTTTTGTGCTTTAGTCACTTTTGGTTACTTTTGTAGTATACACTAAGACAACAGTCGTGGAAATATGAAGAAAGAAGTTAATCCCGAGTATCTCACTTGTCCCATCCGACAGGTCATCAGCCGCTTCGGCGACAAGTGGTCGGTGCTCGTACTGTACACCTTGGACAGGAGTCAGACGGGTGTGATGCGCTTCAACGAGCTGCACGCCCACATGAGCGACTGCTCGCAGAAAATGCTCTCCAAAACGCTCAAGCAGTTGCAGGCAAGCCATCTCGTGGGGCGAAAGGTCTATCCCGAGGTGCCGCCGCGCGTGGAGTATAGTCTCACCGACACCGGCCAGTCGCTCATCCCTGCCCTTGAGCAGCTCATCAGTTGGGCCAAGGCGCACTTCAGCGAGGTGGTAACGCCATAGAGGATACCTACATTTCCAGTCACCAATATTTTCCTTATCGCGTTGATCCTTGGTGGCATCCTCGGCTACAGAATACGCTCTCAGAGATAATCAACACATTATTATATATGTACACGCTCTCAACCGTGGGACAGCAGCAACCAAAGACGCTGTGGTAGGTCGTGAAGGGCTATTGTATTATACGACAACTCCATCGAAGATGCTGATGCGCACCTCCTTTTCCGTATGTCGGTCGGTCAGCTTCTAAAAACAGTGTAGCAGAAATACCAGAGTGGGCTAAACCTATATTATAAAAAACAAGCAGGAGGAGGACGACTTTAAGAGCAATCATGGAAAGGCTCTTTTACGCTTATGGACAAGCCATTTGGCAACGACTTTTCACAACTTCACACATACTATCGCAAAAGGGCTGGTGCCCAGAGAGAAGCATCAGCCCTTACGGTGTTGTTGATTATCTACTTATCTGTTGCTTAGAAGTTGAATCTAAGACCACCATATAGATTCAGTCCGTCGCGTTTGTAACCTGTGGGATTGAAGAAGAACTTCTGCGGATCATTGATGTTCTCCTTATCATCTTTCGATATCTTGAAGTTAACGATATATTCCACTCCGAGAACCAACTGCAAAGGATAAACGATATTGACATTGAGCTTTAATCCTATCGGCATCCTCACGGAGAAAGAGGTAGCATCCTTGTCATACTTCGGATTGCCGTCCAAGTTACCGGTATTCTCATCGTTGACTGACTTCATCTTGTTCTTGAAGTAGGCACATTCAGCTTGTCCCATGATGTAAGGCTGCAGTTCGATGCTGTGAGCGAACTCAAAGCCCAGGCCGTAGCCAAGACCAAAATCGAAAAGTGTTGGACTGTAGACTACCGCACCGTTGTTGGTGGCATAGAGCCGTTTGTTCATCTTCTCGTAGCCTCCCACGCCGGCCATCATCATGAAGTATTGCGACATGCCGCTCTTGCTCAGCTTCAGGCGACGGTCATAGTTCAGGTTGATGCCATAGCTGTGATCCATGTAGTTGCCTGTAACTGCAAGGCTTGTGTTCTTGCAGGGTTCATAAACAGCCACATCACCATTCTTGTAGGAAGCCTGCCCACCGGCAAAAGTATAGAGACAGGAGGTAGAGTCGGTAAGGCCGCAAGCTTTCGTTGTGCTTACTCGTGTGGAATACATCTTTCCATGCTTCTCCCTGGCACGGTAGATAGCCACATTGGTGCTGTTAATAAGGCCGTTTTTGGTGCCGATATTGGTCATGAAGGGACTGCGGTTGATGACCTGTCCGCGGATGGCCAGCTCCGGCACCTTGCGTGAGATGCGGCGGCGCGTCTTAGAATTGACCGCCGCGCCGTCGAATTTACATTTTCCGCTTTCTACGAACACCATTGGTACCTTGATCTGATTGTATCTCGCGGAGTCGTTCCAGCAGTTATACACCTCATTGAGCGTTTCCTCATCAATCTGAGCCTTAAAAACCATCCACCGGTTCATCTTGGAGTCCCCCTTCTTCTTGGGCACGGTAACGAAGACGAAACAGTTTTTCAAGATCGGCAGATAGTCCTCTTTAAGGATGTTTTCGGCCCCGAGCAGTCCCACCTGTGCCTTCTCACGGTCAGCCAACAAGATGTTGTCCATGGCGAGCTGCTTCAGGCCCTCGTCACTGAGCTTTCCGTCGTGGTACAAGAAAAGGTAGTCGAGCATGGCCTTGCCATAATTGTTGTCATTGAGGTATTTCTCCAACTCTTTAGGATCGGAGAGACGGGGAATGTCGATGTTGACAACAATCGGGAAGAACTTATTCTCCCTCGATAGACTCATATAGTCACCAGCAATGCCGGCGAGGTTACTCTTTGAATCGTAGAACACTCGTTTTTTGGCTGATGTGTTGGCAGATGCCAGGCACAGCAGCACCACGAAAAAGATATATTTTAGTTTACTCATTGTAGTTATCTATTGGTAAGAACGTTTATTTTGTATATATGGGGCGGACCATGCCGCTTCTGTCACTATAGAGACTTACTTTCTTGGTCTTGGTATCGACCTTGTAGTATTTCCATGTGTTGGAGTTGGTGTCTTTAACACGCTCCGAGGTGAGATACCCCATGTTGTTGTCCTTTGGCAGAACGATGCTCTTGCCATTGGGCCCTGTGACGATGAAATAAGAGGAGTGTTCCTCCCATTTACATTTGCTGACGAGTTCCTCCCATTGTGCCTTTGTCGGCATCTGCCACCCGTCGTTAATTCTGGTACAGACATCGTATTCTTTGTCACCCGCGATATTGTCCGGGGCGCCACTAATAACGCCTGCATAGTCACCGGTGCCCCAATACATGATGTTGCCCGTGAAATGAGAGTCATTGAAACTGTTGTAGTTCATGAGATACGTGTTGTAAGAGACTACGGCGGAATGGAACGCGTTGGTCATCAGCTCGCAATAGCTCTTATAAGCCTCATACTGACGCCGCAGCGTGGTGATGCTGACGGCATTCTTCTTATATTCGTCGAAAGGCTCTACGTATGGATAAGTGTCATGGCCTGCCTGGGCAATGTTCGGCTTCTCGACCGGCTTGATGTCCTTGATCCGCTCGTTATAGTATTCCTCCCATGTCATGGGATTTCTGTCCTTGTCGAGCATGCTACCGATATTGCTCGTAGCCCACTTCACGGAGAGGCCTAAGTCGACGTAGCCATAATAGCGGCCGTCCAGGCCATAATTGTTCTTGGTAAATCCATCGGCACTCATGTGCAAGAGCAGGGGACTTGATACCATGCTCTCGTTCCAGTCTTTGACAGTAGGAAACGACATCGTGTCGAGCGAGGCCTTCATCGCCTGGGCCTCCGCGTTGAAGTTGTCACCCACAAAGACCTCCATGTCGTCTGACTTGGAGCACGAGGCGACCATTACTGCTGCTCCTATGAGAAGCAGCATACCTAATTTGTTCTTTTTCATTCTTAATTAATTTTAACGTTATAATAATCAGCTGATGCCTTCATTTACCACCAATGGATATGATAAACGACTTTGGGTCGGTTGGCGTAATAGGCTCTGGCCACTGAAGCCGCAGCGTTAACAGTGGCTATGGTTACTTCCTTCTCGTCATTGGCTTTCTTCACTTCCAACCGGTATTCGCGGTCGCTTACGGCCTTGAGTCGGGCTTCCATCTCACCGCTAAGTTTCTGGACCTCTGCCTGTACCCTTGGCGATGGGAGATCCAATTCCTCAAGCATGGCTTGAGCTTCGGCAGCGCCTTCCTCTGTGGGATTGGCACTCCAGGCACTGCGCGCCCGAGCCACGACGGCGAGATTCTTGGCGTCGAGAGCCGTACGGCTATACTGTCCCACTAAGCGTTGCGCTGCTGCATAACTCTTATTGCTCATAGGAATGGCCAATAGCATCGAGATGGCGTCATCATAGGTGCCCGAGGCTGCTGCCGCCTCGGCTTTACTAATAATTTGCGGAGCCATACGGTCGTAGTAAGCCATAATCTTCTCCTTGCCTTTCTGAATGGCGGTCTGAAGCTCCGGTGCGTTAGGATTGATTTTTCTGACAGCCGAAGCTATAGCCTGATCTTTGTCATCGCCCAATCCCTTGGCTTCCATGATATAACTGGAAAAAAGAGTACCGTCAAGGCCGTCGCCAACGTACACGCCGATGCTTGCCTTAAGGACAGTCTTCTGCGGATAGGTTTGAGTCTCCGAAATATCAAGGATCTGGATGTGTGTCGTGATGACGAAGCGGTCGTCGAAACCTGCCCCCGACATGCCACTTGCCGTAGCTGCCTGTATGAGCTTGTTCTTCATCATCTTAGAAGTTTGCGGACCAAGTCCTTCGGTATCCGGAATATAGGGATTTAAACAGATGGTCCCCACATCCTTTGCAGTCTGTGCAAACGTTGTAAAGCACAATGACAGCAACAGTAAAACAGAAGTTATCTTGCTATACATAGTTTGTCTGTTTTTTCTTTAATCGGTTCGTCTCAATCGACGTTTATTTCCTTCCCAAGACCACGTAGGCGCGACCGATACCGACCGGAGTCGTGGAGACAGAAAGGCCAAAAGGAGCCAGAAAAGAAGAGATGGACTTAATAAACTGTTCCATATTGATGGCTTTCTGCTTACCGCCGAACTTTGATTTTCCAAACAGCGGAAAGCGCACCTGCTCGAAAGCCAAACGCGTGCGGGTCTTGCCAGCCTCCGTATAGGAGCCGTTGACTGTGTTCTCGTTCATCCAGTAATCGATAGCATCACTTAGCTCGCCCGTCTCGCCGTTCAACGTCACGTCCGATTCAAAGTTCAATGGGCAGTCGGAGGCAATCTTGAACACAACTGAGCCCTCACGGCCGTTAGTCATGCAATCATCAAAATGTCGCTGGATACTTGCCGTGAAATTATCTATGAAACCCAACACCGATTCTTCCAACAAAGCGCTGATCGGTGCGCCTGAAGCAGAGCTGCGCCCGGTCTCTCCTCCTATCTGCTTGTTTGTGGCCGCATCGATAGAGGTGACACGAAACTCTACTTGCTGGCGTGGTCCTACATCTTGACGGGTAAAAGCTATACTGACCAAGATGTCGGCCTGAGCTACACGAGTGAGCTTGTCCAGGTCTTCCTCCTGTATCTCACCGTCAGCCTTGGAGGTGAGCACCATGTCCATGGCCGACTCGTTCTTCAGTTCGTCGAGTGCACTCTGGAGATTTTTCAATGGGTAGCCACGCTCCTGCATGATGCCACCCATCTTTGTGATAACGTTGAGCACATCATCGTTGAGCAATGCCTTTTCGTAGTCGGGCGACTTGGGGTCACTACTCTTCACAAAACCGTTGTTGATGCACCAGGCTTTTTCTGGCACAACCATGATAATAGGCTTCTGAGCCTTACGCTCGCCTGAGGGCTGGGCTGTGGTCTGCGCCGCGGAAAAGAGGGCAAACAGACATGCCACAATAGAGAATAAAAGTTTCTTCATGTGTATACTTACTGTGTCTTTTTGGTTAAACTTTCCATGATTGTTTTCTTGCGAGGCGCGGGCTGTCAAAAAGCCGCGCCCTACCCGAATACCTGTTAGAAGTAACTGTTCAGACTCTTGACGATGCCCTCCTTCTCCAACAGCTGTCGCAGGTTGTCGTACATCACGACAACATAGATGCCCACCTTACGGCCGCCCTTGACAGCAATATTATTCTCGCCGGTGGGATAGCCAGTGTTAACATTCTTCACATAGTTAAGAAACTCTCCTTTAGTGAAGAATGCGTCAAAGAAATCTTTGTGCGCCTCATATGCGTCGCGGCCCGATATCAAGGGAGGTATCCTACCCGCTATCTGGTTACCCTCAACGCCCGTAAAGAGACAGGCTGCTACCGCGTCTTGCATAGCCTGGTCCATGGCTTTGTCGGCATTGCCTGCCACGCCCCATGCCTTAAGATATTTCATGCCTTGCTGGGCTACACGCACAATTTCTACTTGACAGGAATGGTTGATGTCGAACTTGTACTTCTTGGCAGAGACGCTCAAGGATACCAACAGCAACAGAATTAAAAATAAATGTTTTTTCATACTTTATTTCTTATCTTCTATAATTATCTGCAAATTGTTTTATATTTATGTATTTCAGTTATAACATGTAAAAAGCAGATGCATCCATTCTTGCAAGCATCTTTTTTACCATCTTCTTGTTCCTCCTAATCTTTACTTGTAGGTATTTTCTATTCAGCTACATTATTTATTGCTTCAAATTCATTCTTCTGGACATCACATTTGGTGATGAGTATCATAACGTTACCATCTTTTTGTTCCATGCCTATCTGCTCCACTACTCTGTCGTTTTTAACAAGATAATAGCTTGCCTCCTCAGTTGGATCTTTGGTGTACCCCGCATTCTTTAATCCGCTAATATCTTGTTGAATTTTAGAGACAAGCTCTGTATCAGGGGAGGAGAAAAATAAAATGGTGGCAGATGTAGTGTGGTTGATAATGATTTTGTATTTTGCCTCCTCCGTTGTGCCACTTAACAGTTTCTTGATGCCTTCCTTATCCAAGTTAATTACATAAACCGACGGTGAATGGTGATCGTAATTTCTTGCGAACAGCCTTTCCCCTGGGGTTTGCGAAGTGCTCTGAGCCTTTGCCGGCAAGGCCAGCAGCATGGTCATCAGAGCAATTATCAGGCTAAAGATTTTCTTTTCCATATTATATCTCATTTATTGTTTATGCATATTCTCCAGATTGTCCTTTGCGTCATTATTTCCTTGAGCCGCTGCTTTCTGAAACCATTTTTCTGCTTCCTGTAGATCTTTTTTCACGCCAACGCCATTCATATAGCAATAGCCCAAATTGTTCTGAGCTCCGGCATTGCCATTCTCGGCAGCCATTTGAAGTTACCTGTAGCCTCGTCCTTCACCACTTCCAAGTCGCCCGGTGCCACGTTGGTGGTCAGTGTCATGTGGTAGGCCAACTTGGAGTTGGGGTACATGTCGTAGATGGTAGCCACATCCTTTGTTTTCAAGGCCTCTGTAAACTGTTTGGCTTTCTCTTCAATCTTGCTCTTATTGCTGTCGCAAGCGGTGAAGGCGAAACAGCAAAGGAGAAGCAAGAAAAGCTGGATTGTTCTTGTTTTCATTCGAAAATGTTTGTATAGTGAACAGCCGATAAAACGGCTATTCTGGTTTAACTTGTTTTTTTGACACAATAAAAGAAATAGCAGGCTGCGGAATGCCGTCTGCGACTATTAGGTAGG
>Ga0256406_1005834_pt1 | contig 12802 bp, 7 predicted proteins | sample RumenRJG_03DNA_FD_185986 | JGI IMG/M metagenome (GOLD analysis project Ga0256406, IMG submission 185986) | Bovine rumen microbial communities from Lethbridge, Alberta, Canada - RJG_03 | ecosystem: Host-associated > Mammals > Digestive system > Stomach > Rumen | place: Canada: Alberta | collected...
TAATTTAAAAAATGAATTATATTCTTATATAAAAAAATTGATTGATAACAATACGGAGGTTATGCAGGAAATCGAAGTAAATGTGGAAACCAATAAATCAGTTAAAGATATGTATAATAATACTAAAGAAAATATAAATACAAATATAGAAAAAGATATAAACGAAAAATATTATGGAATATCAGGAATAATATCAATAAAAAATATGTTGATACACTAATATTTATAATAAGGAGTAAACAATGGAAGAAAATAATGAGAATAAAAAAGTAATTGATTTTGAATTTGATTGGACTGGTAAAGATTATGACAAGATTATGCCTAATGTTATGGCTATGGCAAGGAAATTAGTAGAATTAGATCAGATTAGAGTTGAAAAAGAATTAGATGAAAATGGAAACATTAAGATATTACATACTGGAGTATGTAGAAAAAATGGATTAGTAGAAAGTTTATCTAAGGGTATAGTAAATGAAGATATATATTCATGTGTATTTAGGACTAGCCCTAAAAGTAGTTTAAATTGTTTGTGCAAAGGCAGAGATGAATCTAAAGCAAATTATTGTCAAATGCCTAGTTGCCCTATTTTAGTTGCTGGATATTTATACTATTTGCAACATATTAATAATAGCGAAAAACAAGAAATTGCTGAATTTACAGAAGATGCAACAGAAAACGATATATATAGTAGAAATTATAATGAATTAAAAAAGATGGAATTTGATAAAGATATAGAAGAACTATTAAATCCATTAGCAATTCCAAGTATAAAAGGACTAAGATGTGCTTTTATAGGTGAAGAAGGTACAGACAAAGAAAAAATAACAAATGATGTTGCTAATTATTTGTATAAAATAGGAAAAATTAGTACAAGCAAAGTTAAATATATAAATCTTAATACTAATGTTGTCTTTGAAGATGATATATTATACTCAATTATTGGATTGCAAGACTATTTAGATAATTTAAGTAATAATGATGATTTTTCAGGAGCAGCATCATCTGAAAGAAGAAACAACAAATTTAGGATTCAAACACTAATTAATAATTCAAAAGGCAAATACATAATAATAAATGGTACTCCATTAGAATTAAAGAAGTTCTTGGCTAGCAATTCTAAATTGCCATATATATTTGATACAGCAGTTTATTTTAAAGACTTTAATGATGAAAAAATACTAAATATTTTTGAAAAGAATTTACCAGAATATCATAAAAAACTTATAGATGATGATAAAAGAAAAACATTTTTAGATTATTTAGATAGAAACAGAAAATATTTTCCTTTCAAAAACAGAGATTTAAGTATGTTTTTAGCAGGATATGTTTCAAGAAAAAGTGAGCTTATATTACCTAAAGAAAGATATGAAGAATCTACTTTAGATGATATGTTTAAAGATTTAATTGGAATGAATAATGTTAAACAACAATTAATTGAATTAAACAATTTCCTAAAACTACAAAAGAAATTAGAGAAACAAGGAAAAACAATTCCAAACTTTAATTTACATATGATGTTTCTAGGAAATCCGGGAACTGGAAAAACAACAGTTGCAAGAATGGTAGCAAAAACATTATTTGATTTAGGATATATTCAAGAAAATAAGTGTGTAGAAGTTGAATCTAAAGATTTAATTGCACCATTTTCTCGGACAAACACCACTAAAAACAGGTAGAGTAATTAATTCTGCATTAGGAGGAGTTCTATTTGTTGATGAGGCTTATTCTCTTGCACAATCACAAGGAGCAACTGGAGCAGAAGTAATTAGTACATTAATAAAGGCTATGGAAGATAATAAGGGAAATTTAGTAGTTATCTTTGCTGGATATTCAAAAGAAATGCAAGAATTTATTAGAGCAAATTCAGGAATACAATCAAGAATAGGATATACTTTTGAATTTGCAGATTATACAGAAGATGAGTTGTTTGATATATTCAAATTAAAATCAGATAAAATTGGATTTACAATAGATGCAGGAGCAGAAAAGAGATTAAGAGAAATTATCAATTTTGGAAGAAATAGAAAGAACTTCGGAAATGGTAGATATGTTGATAATATTTTACAAAAAACATTAACAAAACAAGCATCTTTAGATTTAAAAGATAAAGATATATTGAAATTAACTGAAAAGAGCATTCCAACGATAGAAGAAATTATGACACAATCCTCAGGAGAAAGAAATCCAGATAAAATCAGTGAACTTTTTGATGAAATTGTTGGTATGGAAAATGTAAAAAAAGAAATAATTGCTTTAGGAAAATATGCACAGTTTAGAAACAAACTATCAAAAAATGCAGAAAATAGTTTACCTGAAATGAGATTACATATGTTATTTAATGGAGATGCTGGAACTGGAAAAACAACAATGGCGAGAAAAGTAACTGAAATGTTATACAATATTGGGTGTATAAGAATAAATAAATTAGTAGAAGTTGAAAGAAAAGACTTGGTCGGAGAATATCTTGGAGAAACAGCACCTAAGACAGAAAAAGTAATAGAAAGTGCATTAGGAGGAGTTTTATTTATTGATGAGGCATATAGTTTAACACCTAAGGATAATCCAAGAGATTTCGGACATGAGGCTATTAGCACATTAATAAAGGCAATGGAAGATCACAGAGATGAATTAGTTGTAATTTTTGCAGGATATACAAAAGAAATGAAAGACTTTGTTAATTCTAATTCAGGAATTGCATCAAGAATAGGATATACTTTTGAATTTGAAAATTATAAAGATGAAGAACTATACAAAATATTTGAAATAAAATGTAAAAAATACTCTTTAAAAATAAATAATAATGTTAAAGATAAAATCATGGAAGTATTAAAATATTTCAGTAGTGTTGAAAATTTTGGAAATGGTAGATTTGTTGATAAACTATTGCAAGAAATTTTAGTAAAGCATTCAATGAATGAGAATCTTGATGAAAACATTAACATAATTATGGTTGAAGATATACCCTCTATAAAGGAAATGGTGGAAAAGACATTTAGTAATGACGATAATTTGGTTATTCCAGCAGATATAGATAAAGAAACTAGAAGAAAAATTGCTATACATGAGTTAGGACATGCTATTATTCACTATATTTATAAAGGAGAAACTAATTTAAAGATTATTACAGTTGTTCCAGAAGGTACTGGTGCTTTAGGATATGTACTTCATACTATTCCTAAATCAAAAGTAATATATACTAAAAGAGATTATTTAGATGATATTGAAGAACTATTAGCAGGTAGAGCAGCAGAAGATATGTTTTTGGGTGTAGAAAATGTTTCAAGTGGTTGTTGGAATGATTTAGAAAAGGTTGCTTATAAAATAAATTATATATTCCAAGATGCAGGAATGTCAGAAACATTGGGATTACTTAGTGCTAAAAATATTAAACCAAGTTTGGAAATGGAACAGAAATTAGATGCTGAAAAGAAAAAATTATTAGATTCTTGCTATGAAAATGTAAAAGGTGTTCTAAAAACAAACAAGAAAATGTTTGATAAAGTATTAGATGTTTTGATGGAAAAGGGAACAATAACAGGTGAAGAATTTACAAAGTTAGTAAAGGAAAAATAAAATATTATAAGAAAAACAAAATGTTTAGAATTTTTTAAAAGAAAACTTATGAAATATAATATAAGAAAGCACACTTCATTTAGTGTGTTTTCTTTTGTATTATATTTTGTAAATAAATGAACTTATTATTCTTTATTTACTTTTGATAATCCACTTATAAACTTCATCTTCAGTAAGTTTACCTTTTTTCATATCATTTATTTTTTCTTTAGCTTGTTTTTTCCAAGTTTCAAATTCAGCTGAAAGTTCTTTATTTTTCTTAACTTGCATAAATAATTTTTGATATTTCTTTCTGTATTCTCCCATAGCTTTATTATCTTTTAATCTTTGAGTATAAGATTGAAATGCTCCTAAATCTCTACAAGGTTTTGAATTTTCTTTTGGATAATCACAATAAATTTCATCATTTTTTGCATTTGGAATAAAGTACATTCCACAATTTTGACATTTTTTAATTGGATAATTAGGCGTTTTTACAAGTTTTCCAAGTATAGCATAACAAATACTTGATAGATCATTACTCTTATGGGTATCACTCATTGAAAGTAAATGCTTTTTGTTTTGTAATGCTTCTAATAAATCGTGTTCACTATTATTTCCAATTTCTTTATATTCTCTTGAATAACCATCTTGGATAATATAATCATTCTTGTAATATGTATATAATTTGCCAAGTCTTTTTAATAAATAGACTGCAAATCTTTCTGAACAAGTATATTTTTCGAGTAACTGATTATTATCTAAATTATAAATATATGTAACTGCATTCTTAAATTCTTCTTGTATTTCAATTATTTTATCTTGTAAATTTTCAAATATTTTAGTAGTTGCTTTCAAATATTCTTCGTTACTACCATAATTTTGTTTTAATTCAAATTTATAATTTTCATCTAAATCTCTTAATATTTCAAAACCATAAGCATAAAAGAAAGTTTTATTTGCTTTTTCATAGTCTGATAAATCTGCATTTAGAAATCTTAATAGAAATAGTCCAAACTTTTCGTGAAATGGAAAGTATATACTAGCAGGATGCTTTAAACCTCGATCTGTATCTTCTGTTTCTTTATAATATACTTCTCTTAATCTATTTATTGTATCTAAATGAAAGTCAGCCTTATAAAAATATAAAGGTGTAGCATAATATTCTGTTTTTGTTTCTGTATTAAACCAAAAGTAGAAATCGTCAAAAAAGGTTACTTCTGGTAGTTCCATAGCTTTTATCTCCTTTAATATAATCATAAATTTATAAAAAATATTCAACAATTTATAAAAAATAACAAATTGTTATTGACATTCTATAATTATTATACTATAATGTTATTATAATTACAATACTTTTTCCAAAACTTATTGCTAAAAGTTGTAGAAGAAAAATTAACCAAATAAGTTTTAAGTATTGAAATATCAATGTGTTAAAGATTTTAAGCAAACTATTAACAACACAAAAAAGTAATTATTTTATAGTTTTGTTTTATTGTTAAGGTGTGAAATTGTGGGTTTGTCAAGCAAAGTGTGGACTTTTTATTTTCAATATTTTTATTATTTTACACAAATTGGTAATTATTTTTAACAATGATTACCAATTTTTTATTTTATTATCATATTTTCTTACATTTTTAATATTATGAATTGAGAAAGTTTTAATTCATAAAGGAGATTGTATGAACAAAATTAAATTTTTTGTTTTATGGTTTTTTACTGTTTGTTTAATAATTTTATTATTGGTAGTTATTAGTAATAAATCTAAAAAAAGTGGAAACAATACAAATGAAGATGTAAGAAAATACATTTTAAATATTAATTCATATAATGCAAATATTACTGTTAAAGAAATTAGCAATAAAAATGATAATGAATATAATTTAAAGCAAGAAGTTAGGGAAGATTATGAAAAGCAAATAGGGATAAGCCCAAATGAAATTGAAGGTGTTGAGATTGTTTTTCAAGATAACACGTTAAAACTAAGTAATTTAAAGATAAAGGCGAGCAAAGTTTACAGTGAATATAAAATGATTTATAATAACTGCTTATTTTTGACTGATTTTATTAAAAATTATAAAGAATCAAAAAGCCAAAAATATTATGAAAAAGATAATTTGTGCTATTTTGAATTTGAAAGTGACAATAAATACAATAATAAACTTATTTTAAGTGTGAACAAACAAACATTAAAACCAGTAAAAATGGAAGTATATGATAATAACAATAAGATAAAAGTTTACATATTATATAACGAGATTGAAATTAATATTTGAAATAAATGCATCTCTAATTTTATTAATGGAGAAGAAATTATGTTAGTTAGAAGAGGAGATATGTTTTATGCAGATTTAAGTCCAGTTATAGGATCAGAACAGGGAGGAGTTAGACCTGTTATTATTATTCAAAATGATGTTGGAAATAAATATTCGCCTACTGTGATTGCGGCAGCTATAACGTCAAAGCTAGGGAAAACAAGTATACCAACGCATATTGAAATTGGCTCGCAAAATGACCAATTAAAGGTTGATTCAATGGTACTTGCTGAGCAAGTAAGAACTATTGATAAATCAAGATTAAAGGAGAAAATTGGACATATTGAAGATAAAAATATAATGAATAAAATTGATAATGCTTTGGTGGTAAGCATTGGATTACAAAGTATATAATATTTATGACAATTGTATGTAGAATACTATTTAAGTTAAATAGATTTTGAAAAAGCATTTTATTCATAATTCATGTAAAAAAGGTGTCAAGTGAAAAAGTAAATGCTATGGAAAAAGAATAATCAAAATTATATTTTTTATTGCGTTATTTTTTTGTTTAGTTTATAATTCTCCTTAAAAGAGGAGAATATATGTCAAACAAGAAAAATAATTCAAAAAAATCAAGCTTAAATAGAAGAAATAAAAACGGCAATAACAATGAAATAAATACAAGTGACAAAATTTATTTAAGCAAAAAGGAGTATGAAAAAAACAAAAAGAAGGAGAAAAAAAGCAGAAATATTATTCCTTTACTTGTTTTAATTATTGGATTTGCATTAGGTGTGTATTTTTATTTGAATATGACAGAGCCATCAAAGGTTGTTAAACAATATTTTAAACTTTTAAATGAAGGAAAATATGAAGAGATGTATGATTTAGTATCAACATCATATTCAAAAGAAGAGTTTGTTAATAGGGTAAAAAATATTTACGAGGGAATAAATGCCTCAGATATTAGTATAACAGTTACGGCTAATTCGAGCAAAAGCGATAATGATATATCAAATGAAGAAGCAATTGATTCAATTAGTGATAAAAATAACTCAAATAGAGAAAATAATGAAGAAAAACAATCCGAAAATAAAAGTAATGATATAAATCAAACTAAATTTAACCCAAAAGGAACGACAAAAGTAAGCTATACAACAACAATGAATACAGTTGCTGGAAATGTAACATTTTCTAATAGTGCAAATGTTAAAAATATTGATGGAAAATATCTAATTGATTGGAATTCATCAGTAATCTTTCCTGGTTTAGATGAAAACGAGAAAATAAAAGTTAGGACAATAGATTACACACGTGGATCAATAAAAGATAGAAATGATAAAATAATTGCAAAAGATGGAGAGGCATATAGTGTAGGACTAGTAAATGGAAAAGTTGATTCTACCACTGATTTAAATAAGCTTGCTAGTCTGCTAAATATTGATGTAAAAACAATTAATGATAAATTAAATCAAAAATATGCGTCTGATAATATTTTTATTGAATTAAAGAAAATTTCAAAAGAAAAACAGGATTTAAAGCTAGAGTTATTAAAAATAAAAGGTGTTATGATTACAGATGTTAAGGCAAGAGTGTATCCTTATAAGGAAGCAACTTCAACTGTAACAGGTTATGTACAAAATGGTGAAGGAAAGTCTGGAATTGAGCTTGCTTTGAATGATAAGCTAAAAGGCGAGGATGGAAAAGAAATTTATATTGATAAAGACGGAACTAAAATAAAAACGATTGCTGAAAAAAAGGTTAAAAATGGGGTTGATATAAAGCTAACCATAGATGCTGAAGAACAAAAAAAGATTTACGATGTTTTTAAGGATGATAAAAGTGCTGTTATAAAAATTAATTACAATACAGGTGAAATTATTGCGATGGTAAGTACACCAACGTATGATGCAAATACTTTTAGTGTAGGAATTACAGATGCAGAATGGGAAAACATAAAAAATGGGGTAGACAGTATTTTATATAATAAATGTTTAGCAACATTTGCGCCGGGGTCGACTATGAAACCAATAATTGGAGCAATTGGCCTAGAAACAAATTCTTTTACTGCAAGCGAAGATTTTGGAAAAAGCAATTTGAAATGGCAAAAAGATTCGTCTTGGGGAGATTTTTATATTACAACTCTTGAAAAATATAATGAAACTTCTAATTTGCAAAATGCATTAGTTTATTCAGATAATATTTATTTTGCAAAAGCTGCTTTAAAAATTGGAAAGGACAATTTAAAGAAAAACTTGGATAAGTTTGGATTTAATGAAAAAATGGATTTTGTTCAGGATATTCAAAATTCAACTTATGGAAAGTTAGATAGTGACAAAGCTATTGCAAATACAGGCTATGGCCAGGGAGAGGTAATGGTTAATCCAATATTTATGGCAAGTGTTTATTCAAGTTTTGCAAATGGTGGAACAATGTGTAAACCTTATATAATTTATGAGGAAAACAAGGAAAATAAAACAAAAATTTTTAAACAAAATGTAATAACTGAAAAAACAGCGACAGAGATAAAAAATGATTTGGAGGAAGTTGTAAAAAGAGGTACTGCAAAGGAATGCTATAATGAGAGTAAAAATCTTTATGGTAAAACCGGAACAGCAGAGATTAAAGCTTCTCAGAATGATAAAAATGGCACTGAAAATGGATGGTTTGACGTATTTGATGATGATGGTAATTTGTTTATATCAATGTGCGAAGATGTAAAAAATAAAAATGGTAGTCATTATGTTTTATCAAAAATTAAGGGGTTGCTATAAAAGCCCTGATTAAAATAGAATTACACTTGTAACTCAGAAGTTTGAAAATGATGTCTGATTTTAGCTAAACTTTGTAATCAAAGCCACGCGAGTTTTCAAATAGAAGTAGTCAGAGTATAAGCTCATAGGAAAAAAATCCTATGAGCTTATTAATATTGATTTAATTCTATTATTAGTTACTTGTTAGTGTAAAATGTTTGTATGAAAAAAATTTACAAATATAAAAATGCCTATACATGCTGACACATGCTGTCGATTTTTGACGAACGATTTTTCTTGACATGTAGACATTCTGAGCGTATAGTATATATAGATTGTTAAATTCTAAAAAATTATTTCAGGAAATTTTAAATCTTTTATTGTTTGTATTCTTATTCAATTTTTAAATTTCCAAAAGTTTAGAAATCCCTATAACAATTATTTTAGGTAAATATGAATAAATAAACTTTGGGGATGGTTTATTTATTCATAAGAAAGGAGTTTTATTGAATAAAAGAGCAGTGATAATAATAACTGTTGCTGTTGCTTGTTTTTTGTTTTTTATTAAAAATATATATGGGGCTGAGAATTATAAATTAGTAATACAGTACCTTGATGAATATTCAAGAGAAAAAATTTCAGAGGATATTGTATCATATATTCCAGCTGGCTCGACATACAAAGCAAATGAAAAAAATATTAAAGATTATAAGATTTTTTCAAGTGTTGGAAATGTTGAAAAAAGTATGCCAAATCAAGATTTATCGATTGTATACACATATAAATACAATAATTGCAAAATAACAGCTAAGTATTATAATGATAGCACAAATGAATGTATTGCAGAAGAAACTAAGGTTGGAATGGAAGGAGACATGGCTAATTTTGAAGAAAAAAGTTTTAAGGGCTTAATGCTTACATCCAAACCAGTACGTGAACAGTTTATATTTAATAAAAAAGATAATATAGTTTATTTTCATTACAAAAATTCTGGGAAGATAAATGTTAAATATATTGATAAATATTCATCAAAAATTTTGAAGGAAAAGGTTTTTGAAGGTGAAATAGGAAAACAAGCTGATTTTTTTAATCGAGATGCTATAAAAGATTATGTATTTGAATATACAGATACAAATTATGAATTCAAAGAAAAAGAACAGAATGTAAATGTTTATGTGATTCATCAAGGAAAAGTAACGACAGAATACGTTGATAAAGAATCAAATTTTGTATTTGAAATTTTTGAACAAATGGCAAATGAGGGAACTGAGGTTGAAATTAGTGAAAGAAATATTCCAGGATACAATTTGATAGAAAAACCGGAAAAAGAAAAATTTATAATGGGAAATACTGATATAAACAAAGTATATTATTATGAAAGAAAAAAACCGGATTTTATTATATCAGCTAATGCTACTAAATTAAGCATTAACAATTATTACCATAATTTACATAATGGTACAAGCCAAAAAATTGAACTTACATCAGATGAATTATTAAATTCACAGGGAGCAAAAATAGAATATAATATTGAAATTTATAATTTAGGAGAAAATGGTGAAATTTGTAGGATGGAATGTGAAATCCCAAATGGATATAAGGCATTAGTCGAAGATAACCCTGAATTTAACATGTTTAATGATGAAACATTTGTTACAAAAGATAGCATTTACATTGCAAACGGAGAAAAAGTTAATTACAAATTAATAATTACAAAAATTGATAACTCTGAACCGTCACAGACAATTAGTCTTCCATTAAATGTAATATCAAATTCAAAAGATCTCAATATGAACAATAATAGTACTGTTGTTGATTTGATAATGGTACCAATTACAGGCAAAACCAATCTATTAAAAAATATTTTATTAGAAATTTTGATGATGACATTCTTAATGTATGTAATTTATTCAGTGAAAAAAAGACTAAATATTCATCAAACAAAAAAGTAAAGAAATAAAAATTATTTGATATCAAATGAAAAGTAAGTGCATGTTAATCTTGCAAAAACAACAAAAAAGTTGTAATATTATATAGATAAAAACATAAAAAATATTTAATTTTAGGACGTAATATGAAGTATTATTTTAATTGGAGTAAAAATATAAACCAAGATGAATTGAACATAGCCATAGATGTTTTGAAAAATAATGGTCTGATTTTGGTGCCAACTGAGACAGTGTATGGCATTGCTGCTAATGCATGCTCAGATGAAGCATGTATGAAGATTTTTAAAGCTAAAAATAGAGCACAAGACAATCCATTAATTATACATGTTAGTGATAAAGAAATGATTAACTTTGTGGCAGAAAAGCCAACTGATGTAGAGCAAAAGCTAATTGATGCATTTATGCCAGGCCCATTTACATTAATTTTAAAAAAGAAAAATGTTATTTGTGATGTTGCGTCTTGTAACATGGAAACAATTGGTGTTCGTATGCCATCTAATAAAATTATACATGAACTTATAAAACAAAGTAATATTCCAATAGCAGCGCCAAGTGCTAACATTTCAGGAAAACCTAGTGGAACGAAAATAAGTGATATTAAGCAAGAGCTTTCAGACAAGATGGATGTAATTATAGATGGAGGTGAGTGCAAAATAGGAATTGAATCAACTGTTGTCAAAGTTAATGATGATGGAATTCCTGAAATTTTAAGACCTGGATATATTACTGAAAATGACATAAAAAATGTTATTGGAAATGTAAAACTAAGTGATAAATTATTTAAAAAAGTTAGTAAAAATGAAAAAGTTGAAAGCCCAGGAATGAAATATAGACATTATGCACCAAGTACGGAATGTGTTTTAGTGAAGTTTGATGATGAGCAAGTAAAAAAAGTAAATCAAATTATTAGTAATAATAAGGATGTATGCGTTCTCGGATTTGAAGAAGATTTTGATAAAATAAATATCAATAAAGAAAAGTTTATTAATATGGGAAGTAAAAATAATTTAGAAGAAATTTCTCACAATTTATTTTCATCTTTAAGAAAAATTGATACAATGAATGTAAGATTAGCAATTATTGAAGGTGTTAAAAAAGAAAATTTGGGATTAAGCATTATGAATAGACTTGTTAGAGCAGCGTCAAATAATGTGATATAAATGAAAATATTTGAGGTATTAATTAGTCATAAAAAATTAAAAGATATTTGTTATAGAAAAGCAATCATATATATAGAAAGAAAGGAAAAACAATGTATTTAATTGTTGGATTAGGAAACCCAGAACCAGAGTATTCAAAAACAAGGCATAATATGGGATTTGATACAGTGAATTTAATAGCAAAAAATTACGATATCAACTTTAACAAAAAAGATTTTGATGCAATATATGGAGTGGGAAATATTGAAAATGAAAAAGTTATTTTGTTTAAACCGCAAACATATATGAACGAAAGCGGAGTTGCAATTGAAAAAGTAAGGAAATTTTATAAAATTCCGGTACAAAATATTATTGTAATTTTTGATGACATTGATCTTCCAGAAGGAACTGTAAAAATCAGAAAAAAAGGAGGACCAGGTACTCATAATGGAATGAGGTCTGTAACAAAGGAACTTAACTCAACTGATTTTCCAAGAGTTAGAATTGGTACAGGAACACCTATATTTAAGGAATTATTAATTAGCTATGTTATAGAACCATTAAAAGATGAACAATATGAAAAACTTGTACCTGCAATAAAAAAAGCAAGTGAAGCTGCTTCGGCAATTGTTACTAAGGGAATTGATTTAGCTATGAATTTATATAACTAATTTATATAATAGAAAAAGCATATATAATCTTATTAAGGATGAATATTTTAAAAGAAAGCAATTAAGTTTATTATTTTTATATAATAGGAAGTTCATATAAAATAGTGTTAAGGATGAATATTTAAAAGAATTGCGAATGCAACTCTATAAGAGAAAAAAATTAAGTTTCTTATTTTTATAGGAGAAAGGACATAACTAATTTAGATAATAGTTAGTTACATTTAAGAATGAATAGAAGAAATACAAGAAGAAGAAAAAATATTATACCCGGGATCGACAACAAAGTTTTTTTTGCGATTATTATAGTTTTTGTGTTAATTATTTTAATATGTTTAGGTGTTTTGATGTCAAAGCATTATAGAAATAAAAAGAATGCTGCAATAGAGAGTAAAAAAAGTAATGATGAAATTGAAAAAATTTACCAAGAAACGAATAACGAAATTGGCAGTGCTGATAATTATCAAACAGATAAAATAATTA
>Ga0256406_1005836_pt1 | contig 12798 bp, 10 predicted proteins | sample RumenRJG_03DNA_FD_185986 | JGI IMG/M metagenome (GOLD analysis project Ga0256406, IMG submission 185986) | Bovine rumen microbial communities from Lethbridge, Alberta, Canada - RJG_03 | ecosystem: Host-associated > Mammals > Digestive system > Stomach > Rumen | place: Canada: Alberta | collected...
AGTTCCGGATCCGGTTCGCAAGGAGTCTTGCCCTGGTAACCGAGGAGCATCTTGCCGTAGCCTTCGGTCATCTTGAACCACGTACCGCGGCCAGCAGCCTGGTTCAAGGTGTTCATGTAGGCCTGCTGGAAGTAGAACTGAGAAACCGGCGTCACGGAAGAAGCAAAGCCACCGCGGCGGACGCATTCACTCATGTTCTCGATAACCTTCGGGAACAGGTGGAAGGTCTTGGTTTCGCGCATCATGAGGGTGTTGGCGGTAAGAGCGCCACCCGGCATGGGGCTGAAGATCACGTCGGTGGTAATCTGACGGGCTTCAGGCGGGAAGTTGTAGTCCTTGAGGCATTCAACGGCGACGTTGTTGGCTTCCATGAGTTCCGGAATGTGATCGTCAACGATGCTGTCTTCACCGAGGGCGAGCTTGTATTCCGTACCCTTGAGGGCGTGGAACATGGAGAACAGGTCGGGCTGAGCCGTACCGCCGGAAAGCGGCTTGCGGCCGAGGTCGACGCCATCAGCGCCACCTTCAATAGCAGCCTTGTACTGGGCCACACCGGTACCGCAAGTGTCATGGCTATGAATGCGGAGTTCCACATTGTCGCCGAGGAGCTTACGGGCGCGCTTGAAGGTTTCATAAACCTTGGTCGGGTTCGTCGTACCGGAAGCGTCCTTGAAGCAGACGGAGGCGAACGGAACACCTGCGTCCAGGATGCTGCGGAGAATGCGTTCGTAGAATTCCGGGTTGTGAGCGGCGTTGAGGTCGCATCCCGGAGGAAGTTCCATCATGGTCACGACGACTTCGTGTTCAAGTCCTGCGTCGTGAATGCACTTACCGGAGTAAATGAGGTTATTGACGTCGTTGAGAGCGTCGAAGTTACGAATACGGGTCATGCCGTGCTTCTTGAACATGTCGGCATGGAGCTTGATCATGTCGCGCGGCTGCGGGGCGAGAGCCACCACGTTGATACCGCGGGCGAGGGTCTGCAGACGGACGTTCGGACCCACCACGCGGCGGAATTCGTCCATCATGTCGAATGCGTCTTCACCGCAGTTCTGGTACAGGGCCTGGAAACGGGCGCCGCCACCAGCTTCAAAGTGGGTGATGCCGGCCTTGCAGGCAGCTTCGACAGCGGGCATAAAGTCCTTAGCGAAGACACGGGCACCGAAAATAGACTGGAAACCATCGCGGAACGAGGTGTCCTGGAACTTGATCTTTTTCATAGTGTTTTCCTGTGGGATAAATCCCTTGTTTTTTACTGTACAATAAAAATACGGGCGAAAAGATAGAAAATAGACTGCAAATGCGTAAGGCGAATGATGAGCAAAAGCTGGTTTTTAGGGGGTGATAAGTGATTATTGTATCTATAATAATCATATCCATAATAATGGCTTGTGCGGATTTACCATGGAAGGTTATATTGGATATTTAAGCCCCATCCGCCGAGACGGAACAATCGAAGCGTTGCTTCTGATAGGTGCTGTTCGGTATAGCTGATGTTGGCTGTAAATTGCGAATTGATTCGATAACCGAGTCTGAAGCCATGATCCACATTTATTCCGTTGTAGTCTTCCTCCCGGTAGTGGTGTCCGGCAAATGTCTTCATTATTCCGAAATTGGCTTCAAATGAGATGTTCCATAAAGTAACGGACCATATCAGAGGCTTAAATTCTATTGCCCATGTGGCAACAGTTTCGTCGCCTCCGTTGTAGGAGTATCCAAATCGACGTATTCCGAGTGCAAGGGTGTAGTCAATTATGTTTTCGGATTCGTTGAAAAATCCGACTTCAAATGCTGTGCCTACGATACCTTCGGGCTTGTATATGGAGTTTTCGTCTACAATGCGGCTGTCCTGAATGGTGGCATCAATAAAGATTGCGTGAGAGAGTCCGCACAGAATTAAAAGAACTAGGATTATTCTTCGCATAGAGTCCACCCCTCGGAAGAATATTCGTCAAGATACTTGATTCCGTTGCGCACGGAGAACTTTTTAAAAACAAGCCATCCTGAAACGCTCGATGGCCCGCGTTGATTACCTTCGATTGTGTAAGTTGTATCCCCGCCTCCCAAAGCTACATTATAATCGTATGTGCCGGGTTGCTGAATATCAATGATTTTAGTTGATGGCTCAAGGATGGTTAAAGAACCGCTACCAACAGTTTCTGTTTGATAATGCAGTTTTTTTACGTTTGGATATTTTACATTCCAACGATATTGGTATTCCTTGTTAAAGGTCCTTTTTATGTTTTGTTCGAAACAAATCCTTTTACATTCAATAGAATTTTGAATTGTATCGGAAAAGACTGCCGAATCTGTAGGGTAAGAAACTTGAATGCTGTCTGCATAGTAGTGATAAACCGAATCTTCATGGTAATTCTCTGCGTAGTAACATCCTTGCAAGTCTTCCAAGGTGATGATATCGGGTGCGTCGCTTTCACCACTTGTAAAAGGGAGGGAGCATGCTACAAGGATCAAGAATAATAAACTGAATGGAGCTAATAATCGTTGGTGCATGATTATCTCTGTTTTCATTTAATGGCGGTAATCCATCGGCCTAAAAATAACATTTCTGTTGGACTGTAAAGGATTTTTTGATTTATTTGGCAATCAAATTGACGATCAGGGCGATTAGACCGCCTAGCAGCAAAACGGCTATGGCGACCATCGAGACGAAGGTCCACTTGGCGTATTTCAGGAGCTTAACCAGGCTTGCGTTCTGGTTTCCGACAAATTGTTGAATCAGGTTGATCCCTGCGGCAAGTGTAAGACCCGCGTCGTCAATCCAGCCTACAATGGGAATGTCAGGAATGAAGTCTATCGGAGAGGCGTCGTAAGCCAAGGCGGCAAGCATCAGCAGCACCGCCAAAGCCTTTTTCATGTTCGAAGAATTATCTTCCACAGGAACTTCTTCCCGGTGAATTTCGTGAACTTCTACTTCTTCGATTTCGTCTTCATCTTTTGTCATGGCATTTAATATAATAAATTTGTTGGTTGAGATTTTTATGCAAAAACTTAATGCAGAAAAATGGATCAAAGGGCTAGGGGCACCCCTAAAACCTCTTTGCAGAAGATTCCTTTGTCGTCTGCATAACTTTTTCGATAACTTCTTCAGGGGTCACGAAGTTCAGAACACTATAAGCCGAAAATTCCGCACCCATATCCTTGAAACTAGCCCCGAAATGGTAAACCGTATCATCTACAAGCAAAAATCGGTCGTGAATAACTCGCATGGTCTTTAAATCAAATTCTGGATGCTGTTTTTTGTATAGCGCAGCCTCCTCCTTGAATTGGTGCGAAATCCGTGCGGAGTAAATGGTGGCGGCAACGCCTTCCGCTTTCATTGCGGTAAACTTCAATGCACTAATGTCTGCATATGGGTCAATAAAAACGATAGATCGTCTTGCTGATTTCACAAGGTCTGCGATCAGCACGTAGCCGTTGAATCTTGTGTTTGGGGCAATAATACCGCCACTTGGAAGTTGTGCTGCCTTCACGAAGAAATCAATGTGATTTTCGACAGCTCTGATGCGGGCGTTTTGCGATTCAACCGAGACCTTCATTTCGGCGATTTCTGCATTTTGTGACTCAAGCTTTTTTTCTTGCTCTTGAAAACGGCTTTCAACCTGCATTCCGGCTGCGAGCATCCGACGATTGAGGCTGTAGCCCTTGAGCAGATGGTCCTTGAGAACCTGATTTGCCCAACGACGAAATTTTACACCATTTGCTGATTTTACCCTATAACCGACAGAAATAATGACATCTAAAGAATAGATGGTCGTTGGCTTATACTTGGAGAGAGTATTATGCAAAATTTGCATATTACCTTCTTTGGTGATTTCTCCTTCTGAAATAGCGTTTTGAATATGTCTGGCAATAACTGATTGATTTTTCTGAAACAACTCAGCCATCTGCGCCTGTGTAAGCCATACGGTTTCGTTTTCAACGCGCACTTCCAGTTTTACTTCGCCTTCGGGTTGGTAAAGTACGATTTCGCCGGCAGAAACTAGCGGATTCGGCGTATCTTTTCTTATACTCATAGTAGTCCTTTTTTGAGGTGCATATATACTATACACGCTTTTTTCGGACTATTGAAGCCTTTTTAGGACGAAATTTTACAATGATTTACAAAGGGGGGAGGAGGCTAGGCTTTGCCACGGTTTGAGTTCCTAAGGGGATGAAAACTAGGAATAATTATGGTTGTCAATTTTCTCTGTATATACACAAGTTGGGTAGTTTGTACAGCCATAGAACCAGAACTTGTTTTTATTTCTTGAAACAAGGAAGCCGCCGCAAGCAGGACATCTTTTGGGGGCTAATAATATGTCAATATTGTTTGATGTAAATCTACATCTTGGATAATTGGAGCATCCTACGAAGAATTTCCCTTCGTGTTCTACTTTTTGAAGTGTTCCGGTCTGGCAAAGAGGGCAACTTAGTAGTTTATCGTCTTCTCTTTTTTTCGTGTAAACGAAACAAACAGACTTAGATTCGTTAAACTCTTTGAAAAAAGGAGACGGCTTGTTGTTGTCGGTTAAAATAAAAGTTCTGTTTTTGGTGCGTGTTATTGCAACATAAAATAAACGGCGTTCTTCTGCAAATTTAAAATGTTCGGAGTCCATCAAAACATAATCCAAGATTTGGTCGTCTGCAATTTGGTTTGGGAAACCTAACAGGTCATTTTTAAAATTAAGCAAAATAACGTTGTCTGCTTCAAGTCCTTTTGACTTGTGGACGGAGAGAAATTGGATTGGTAAATCGGGGTATGGGGTGTATTCTAGTGATTTAACTCCATTCTTTGTCACGTTTCGGAATAATCCTGTGTCCATAGCGATGCTTATATCGTAGTTTGTTCTTCCTAAAAGTAATATGGATTTATTTGTTCCGAATTCTGAAACAATCTTTTTTATGGAGGATGTTAAAGCTTGCTTTGGATCGTTGCTGAACCCCCAAAATACCAGCGGATAATCGAGTTGCTTGTTGGAACGAAGATTCTTTTTCAACTGAGACGGATTTTGCAAGATAAAATTGGATGCTTCGTTAATTAAGTTCTGAGAGTTTCGATATGTATTTTCAATTTTCAGTATTTCTGTATGCCCAAGATGCTTCTCTAAATTTGTAAATAGAGAAATGTCACTACCAGCAAATCGATAAATAGATTGCCAGTCGTCTCCTACGCAGAAAAATTTTGCATTTGTTTTTTCAAGAATTGCTTTAATTAAATCAAACCTTGATTTAGATACATCTTGATATTCGTCAACAATCACATATTTGTATGGGTGGATGCTATGGTTGTTGTTGACTTTTTCTGTTGCAAGATTTATCATATCTGCAAAATCAATGGCATTGTTCTCTGAAAGATGATTCTGGTATTCTTGCAATATAACTTTGATAATTTCAAGAAAAATACATGTTCTTCTTTTGAAAAAGTCATTTTGTTCTTCGGCATAGTCTAACCAAATGTCAATTTGATGTATTTGGTAATTGTTTGATTTGAAGAGCGCGATGAATGTGCAGCATAGCTTTATGAATTCTGGAAAATATTTGTTGCTCTTGCTTGTGTAAACAGTGTTGAATATGTCTAATGGATCTCTAGGATTAAACTGTACTCCGTTTTCCACCAGAATCTCTTTGAGTTTTTTGAGAAGAATGCCTTCGGAAGAATAATAAGAATAGGTCTCTATTAGTTTTGTTTGGTTCTTTTGGTGAACTTCACGTTTCCATTGCATTCCTTCCAAATACTTCGTTTCCTCAATAGGTGTGTATTGTGGGGTCTTTCCGTCTTTATTGATTCCGAAATGTTCAAGATAAATGTCATAATCACTCAAGTAAAAGTCTGGACGGTATGCTTTACGCATTTTGTCTTCGTTTTCATAAGGATAGAGCTTTTCGTATTCGTATTTTATTCCATTTATGAAAAGAAAGTTCGCTATCTTTATTTCTTCAAGACTCTTTACTTTTTCATTGTTCAGTGTAGTTAGATTCTGTTTTTTTTCAAGTTCCTTTTTATGAATGTATTTTTCTTGTTCATATTTTGATTTCAATGTCTCAAGGTCTGCTGATTTTTCAGCTTCATATAACTCACCGAGTGTGTCAAAATCATCTATATTGTTTGGAATTTCCAAATAATATGCGAAATATTCAACTAAATTTTCAATGATATCTTGATGTAAAGATATTTTGTTTTCGAAAAAGTCATGGACGAATTGTGATAGAGCGCTTTCTTCGAAAACATCTGGACGTTTGCCAAGAGCTTGTTTGATAATGTCAAGACCTAATTTATGGAATGTTGTTGCGATGACCGGATAATTGAGGATTTTCTGAATTCGTTCGCTCATTTCTTCGGCGGCTTTCTTTGTAAAAGAAATTAGAAGAATGTCGGCTGGATTTACTGCTCTTGTCTCACATAGATATTTTACTTTCGCTGCAATAGTAAGTGTTTTTCCGCTTCCTGCTCCAGCTAGTAAAAGAATGCGGTCTTCATCATTGATTACAGCTTCTCTTTGTTGTTGATCAAGAGATTTTCCGTCTATGTTGGAGAAAAGACTGTCGTATTTTTGTAGTTCGTTTTGGGTAAAAGTTTTATTTGCCAGCGAAAAAACTGTATTGATGTTTTCAAGAATGTATAACGTTTTGTTAAAATCCGAATACTCTTCGTCATTGTTGCGAATGTTCGAATTCTTTATTTTTGATGCAAGTTCAGCCCACTTTGATATGAAATCTTCTTTAGTTGATTGGGTTGCAAATCGACTTGTATTGTCTGAAAAGTCCTTGAGACATTGTGATACATCCTGCGATACTAGTTTAATGTATGCTTTTCGTTGGAATTCGTTGTTTATATCGTCAAAAACCTTGTTGATATTTTTATAGGTATGCGTGAATTTTTCTATAGATTCGTAGTATGGGTTCTTTTGTGGAATTTTGTATTGACGAATCTCGGAATAAAGATTCTCCCATTTTGAGGTGAATACTTTCCTTTCCGAATCAGAAATATATTGTTTTTGAAATCCGTTGTATTCGTTGAAAAAGATGTTTATTTGTTCTTGGAAAGCTTGGGATTTTTCTTCTAGTTCCTTAAGAAGCCGAGCTCGCCTTCTGTAGACGAAAAAGGCTGTGTTAACTAGAAAAAAAATCAAGATATAAGTAATCATAAACTTGTCTAAAGATAGAATTATCAAAAAACTAGGAATTTATTTTCTCTTTATACCAGCATTTGGGATAACCGCTACAACCCCAGAATTGGTTGCCTACGTTCGCGCCTTTCTTTGCAGTTCGAAGAACTAGGACTTTTCCGCATTTAGGACAGGTTTTCTTTGTAGAAGTCCCTTCCTCGCTAATATTTTTGGCTGTGTTCGGGTTGTTTTCTTCTGTGGTGGCGTCCTTTTGTGACTCTACCTTGTTGGCGATCAACTCTGTCAGCATTTTTTCATATTTTTTTGCGTAGTCAGATTTGTTTGACTTACTGCATTTGATAAATGAATCCAGTAAGTCATGCATTTCTTTTTCTGAAGATTTTACAGAATCATCTTGATCTTCAATTTTTTTGATGTGCGCAATAAGTTGGTCTGACCGAATGACGATTTTACGAATGTTTTCGGGGGCATTTTTTGCGTCTAGAATTGTTTTTGGATTTGCCAAAACTACAATGGAACGGTATGTCTCTGGAAATAACTTGTCAAATAATCCTTGAGTTAAGAAATTATTCTTGTATTCTCGGCGTATTTCTTTGAGAATGTTTAAATGTCTTTCGTTTTGAGAAACTGGAGATGGAAACCCCTCTTTTCTACATGTTTTCCCAAACCATTTTTGTCGGATGAAATTTCCGTTTTCATCAATTTCAATGTTCCCATAAAGATTTTTGCATTCAATAACAAATATATGCTTTCTGGTTATCACCAAAAAATCTATTTGTGCTGAAAGTCCGTTCTTTTCCAAATAGAGGTCATGCATGACAAGCATGTCCATGCCGCTATTTTTCAGTTCGTATGTGATATTATTTTCTCCAATTAGTCCTGCCTCGGCAATAGCAATTTGTTCGTCTATTTTACCTTTGAGTTTCCCTGTTGCTCTAGAAGATAGGGATTTCATCTTTTCGATATAAGGCTTTACGTCGCTATCTTCCTTGATGAAAACAGGACCGAAATACTTGAAAAAAATTGCGTCAATAATGCCCATGATATTCTCCGCTGCTATTTATTCTTCTTTTTCCCACTTGAGTATGGGGTAGCCGCTGTTCAAGCCGCTGTCGTAAACGAAATCTTCGCCGAGGAGTTCTGCAAAATCTGAGGATTTCATTTCTTTATCAGATTTGGGGGTGGCGACTCCGCCGCCGTTGTTAAGGCCGAAGGGTTCTTGGTCACCTTGTTCCAGATAGTAGTAGTCTGCCATGGTGGTGTTGTAGTTGTAGCCAATCATGAGACCGACAAGGGAATCGCCGTCGACTTTGCCGGTGGAATAGGCGGAACTGGTGACGCCTTCTTGGTTGTATCCGATAAGACCACCCACATATGTTGAGCCAGATACACTGCCGGTGTTATAGAGATAACTAGAATTTGATCCTAATAGATTGCCAATAATACCTGAAATATAATCTGATCCTTCTATAGAAGCAGTATTCCCTGCATTATTTATAGAGACCCTATTTGCAGAACCGATAATCCCTCCGATGTATTTTTTCCCTAAAACTTGCCCCTCGTTTTTGACATTGGTTACTGTAGCAAGAATGCCGCCGCTAGAAATAGTGGGGCTGACGTAACCTGCGCCGCCAATTATTCCACCAACATTATTTTCACCGATTATGTTTGCGTGGTTCAAGGCGTTTTTACAATCCATAAAGTAGCTGCTTACATAAGTGTATGCTCCTCTTCCGGCAATTCCACCTACATTAGAACCTCCTTCTACTAATCCGTAGTTTTCAGCATTTTCTATCGATGCCTGATAAGCTTGTCCTGCTATGCCTCCGGTATAATTTTTCCCTTTGATTATTCCATGGTTTGTGCTTGATGAAATCATTGATTTTTTGGGGTATGGACCATTTGATTGTCCTGCGATACCACCGGTACAATCTCCTATGCCGTTTACTGAACCATAATTGGTTGCTTTTGTAACACTTCCTCCGTTGATTCCTGTAATTCCTGCAGTATATTTGCCTCCATATATCCAGGAATCTTTAATGGTTACATTTTGAATGGTTCCTTTGCTGTTCCCGAACAATCCATTGTGCGAACTTGTCGTGTTGATGAACATTCCGCTGACGGTGTGGCCATCGCCATCGAAGGTTCCGGTAAAGGCGACGCTTGAATTTCCAATAGGAGTCCATTTGTGGAGTTTAGTGGAGTCCGCAGCGAGTGCGCCCTTTTCATCGATAATCTTACCGTCATTCAAGATTATATCTGCACCGAGCTTATAGTATTTGCCTTGATATTCGTTATCGTTGGAACCGACGATAAAAGAAAGTTTTGCGAGCTGTTCGGCAGTCAAGATAATGTAAGGACTGAGCTTAGTTCCTGCACCACAGGCAAAATCCTTGGCTGTGGTTCCATCCCACGGCGTGCCTGAATCGCCGGCGCATTTTTCATCTTGTACATCGGTAGAACTGCTTGTGTTGTAGTTGCTTTTGGCGCTACTAGATATAGGCTCTCTTCCAGAAGAACTGCTTTCTGCTATAGAAGCTTCATCTTCCGAACTTCCCGATGCGACTTGTGAACAGTCTATCAAGAATGCGGTGCAACAAAAAAATACGAAGTATTTTGTTAAATTCATAAAACTGCCCAAACTTTTTTTATTACAAATATAGGTTCTTTTGTAAAAATTAATCGTTTTTTTATTGTTATGATAACGAAGTGTCGTGTAAAGTTTGCTTTGGATTTTAGTATATTTAGAATATGAGTTTGATTAATACCATAGTCGTTGCAGGTGGTACCCACGGTAACGAACGGACTGGCGTTCGCCTTGTCCAGAAATGGATGGAACACCCGGAGTGTTATAATTCGCTCTGTAGCGCCAAGGTGGATTTGGTGCTTGCAAACCCCGAGGCGGTTCGCCTGAATCGCCGCTATCGCGATCATGACTTGAATCGCGCTTTTTCGCAGGTGTGTTTGGATACGACGGTGGATTCGAAACTGTATGAATTCCGCCGCGCTAAGGAACTGAATGCTTTGTATGGCCCGAAGGGGGCCGCCACCAAGACGGACCTGCTTCTGGATGTGCACAACACGGGTTCGAATATGGGCTATTGCCTGATTCTTTCTACGCGTGACCCGTTTACGATGCGAGCCTCGGCGGTGTTGACTCAGGAATTCAAGAACGCCTGGATTTATTACCAGCCCGAAGAACGCAGTGCTTCACCGTATTTTGGAACGGTGGCGAAGGCGGATGTGTGTATTGAAATTGGTCCGCAACAGCACGGGACGATTGATGCCGCGATTTTCGAGGAATCGGAACGCCTAGTGAAGCGCTATTTGGAACTTGCCGAGGAATGGAACCGCGGTGAATTGCAGAAAAGAGCGCCGATTAAGGTGGAAGTCTATACGCAGTTCAAGGATTTGGGTTACCCCAAGCCGCAGGGTGGTGGAGCGATCCAGGCGATGATTCATCCGGATTTGATGGGGCGCGACTATCGCGAACTCAAGGATGGCGACAAGCTGTTCCGCACATTCGACGGCGAAGATATTTTGTACCATGGCGAAAGCCCGGTGTATCCGATTTTCATTAGCGAGCCTGCGTACTACGAAAAGGATATCGCGATGAGCCTCACGGTGAAAAGCGTCGAGGAATGGTAGTTTTAGACGAGAGAACGCCGCTGCGCGGCTACAGACGAGAGACGAAAGAATATGAGCGAAGAAAATGAAGAACTGAAGGAAATTTCGGGCGAAGAGCGTCTGAAGAATTTCATGGACTTGGTGCAGAACCAGAAAAACGAACCGTGGGATTCCCGCCTTTCGGACATTCTGGATGCTTTCGAGGATTTCTTGACGCTTCGTCCGGAGCCGCCGCGTGAATGGCAAGAGACTTACGCCAAGAGCGGTAAGGAATTTGACTATTACCAGGTGGTGCTGCCGCAGGATTTCCAGGACCCGTACGAAGACGACTTGGGAAACATTCGCAGGCTACGCAACGAGTTCGAACGCACGCCTTCGACGATGGCGCTTGAACATGAGTTGGTGAGCCGCAATTACTTCATTTTCGAGAACGGCCACGCCGAAGCGATTCCGGCTCCGCGCCCGATGCTGATGCTTGAAAGCAAGGATCGCGAAGATGACGAGGAAGAGCAGGAAGGCGACGTTACTTGGGATTGTTGCATTTCGATTTTCCCAGACGGCAGCTACATTGCCTACAACTTGAATCACGATGACGAAGAAGAACTCGGCGAAGACTTTAAGGCCGAATTCGACAAGCATATCGATGTGCTTTCGAAGTTGCAGTTGGTGATTCCGGTGGAAGGCCGCGACTACGGGATTCTGAATAGCCGCTGCTAACCCTAATGGAAGTTTTAGAGACTGAAATTTATCTGCGGTATAAGCAGATTATTGAATCGCAGGGGGCGAGCGTTCCCGCAGGGAGCGCGTCGCCTGTGCCGCAGCGTGTGCGCATGGAAGATTTGCAGGACCGTTACGATGCGTTCTGCTTTGACGGTTACGGCACGCTTTATAATCGCGGGAGCTTTGTTTACGACGGGGCGCTGGATTGGTATACAATGCTGCGCGCCGCAGGAAAGCAGATGCGCCTGATTACGAATGCCGCTTCTGATGTGGATTCTGTACTTGCGGCAGATGCAGCGAAGCGAGGCTTCGCGTTTAGCGAGGCCGAGACGATTTCTTCGGGAAGTTTGCTGAAGGACTTGTGTGCTGAATTGCGCAGCCGCAAGATTGGAGCTGGTCTTGGCACACACCGGGATTTGCGAGAAGTCTATTACATCGGTCGCGAAACAGGCAAGCATGTGCTTGAAAGTTGCGGCATTAAGGCGGTGGCGCCTGCGGCTGAACCTGTGGAACCGATTGTTGCGATTTCGTCGGCGAAGGATACGCCTGAAACTTATGAACAGGCTGTCAAAATTTTGAAGCGCCCTGGCGCGATGCTCCTGGTGCTGAATTCCGATGCATGGGCGCCGAAGATTCCGGGAGATGATGGCGTGACTGTTCGCGAACCGGTGTCGGGTGCGCTCAGTGAAAGGCTCCGTCGCGATTCCATGTGTTCAGCGAATGGGGGCGCGGGTTGCGAAACGTTTTATTTGGGAAAGCCGTTCTCGGCGATTTGGGAGAAGGTCAAGCGGAGCTTGCCTGAGGGTTCGCGCGTGCTGATGGTGGGCGATACCTTGGGCACGGATGTGCTTGGCGCAAAAATTGCCGGCTTTGATTCTGCGCTTGTTGTGGGTAGGAATGTGCCGGCCGATGAACTTGAGACGGATGAAAAGGTTCTGGGCGTAAGGCCGGACTGGTATTTATAAAAAAAGACACCTTGGCGGTGTCTTAGAGCGGGAAAAGGGGATCGAACCCTCGACATCGACCTTGGGAAGGTCGCGCTCTACCAACTGAGCTACTCCCGCGAGTGCCGTTAATTTAGAAAAAAAGCGGTGTTTGTAAAGGGGCGGGGGGCGTTGTGAGTGTTCTTTTGCCTGATTTTTCTATCATTGTGGCATGCTTAAGTCTAAAATGATGCTGGTTTGTACCACTGTTTTGCTTGTTTCGGCTGGATATGCCGAAGAAAAATCTACATGGCAAAAGTTTGTAGAATTCTTCAGTCCGTCGTCGTCTGTAGAAGGGGATGGCCCGCTGTATGATCAGGTTCGCGAGTTGGATCGTAAAA